>MDSY01147179.1_pt1 | contig 123367 bp, 73 predicted proteins | sample 811131 | NCBI WGS metagenome assembly MDSY01 (sample SAMN05326643, study PRJNA326480) | marine metagenome | isolation source: seawater | place: Atlantic Ocean: South West | collected 2010 | reverse complement strand
GGGGGGGGGGGGGGGGGGGACGCGCACGGGGCGAGTGACGCGCACGGGGCAATCAGCCTCTCGGAACGACAATTGTTCGACAGTGACAGTTCCCACTTTAGTCGTCACTCCGACCGCCGACGCTTCACAATCTTCGGCGCCTCCCCCGCCCCCTCCGCGATGGAGGCGGTTATCCACGCGCTTCGCGCGGAGAACGCTGCGCTCCGGGCTGAGGTGTCTACGCTTCGTGCGAACCCGGGCGATTTCGTTGACACAGCGCACCGCCCGGCAACCGACGACGCTGCGATGGATCTCCCTGCCAATCTGCGAACGTGGACGAGCGTCGGAGCGGGCTCAACGCTAAGCGGCGCGGAGCTGGAGCGGTACGCACGGCACATCTCGCTGCCCGCGTTCGGGGCGGCGAAGCAAGCTATGTTGGCGAATGCACGCGTACTTCTAGTCGGTTGCGGGGGTCTCGGGTCACCCGCAGCTTTATACCTCGCCGCGGCGGGCGTCGGTCGTTTAGATTTATGCGATGCGGATCACGTGGAGCGCTCGAACTTGCACCGGCAGGTAATCCACGCCGATGCCAGGGTAGGCGCTCCTAAAGTCATGTCCGCGGCAACCTCGATTGCACAACTCAACCCGGGATGCAAGGTCACCACGCACCTTCAAGGAGTGTCACCTGCAAACGCCGTGCAATTGGTAAAAGACGTCGACGTCGTTTTGGATTGCACGGACAACTCGCCGACGCGGTACCTTCTCTCGGACGCGTGCGCGGTGGTGGGTCGACCCCTGGTCTCCGCCGCTGCGGTTGGGACGGAGGGGCAGCTCACCGTGTTCGTCAACGATACGTGTGGTGGCGATGATTTTTTGTCAAACAATCGTCGCGACAATCACGGGTCAACCTCTTCAAAAAATAAAAGTAACCCCTTACCCTGTTACCGTTGTATTTTCCCCACCCCCCCTTCGGCTGGTGACCGGCCGAACTGCGCATCGGGCGGTGTTTTAGGCCCCGTTCCAGGGGTCTTAGGGGTGTTACAAGCGTTGGAAGCCGTAAAAGTCATCACCAATGTAGGCGAACGCTTCGGCGGGCGGTTACTCATGTTCGACGCGCTTTCCTCTACGCGAAACTTTTCGCAAATTCAGCTAAGGAAAAGGGACACTAATTGTTGTGTATGCGGGGACCGACCGACGATTTCCGCATCAGACATAGCCACATACGACTACGACGCCTTCGTGGGGGGTGTTACGGCATGCGAAGCGAAACGAACAGGAAGAGATGACTCGAGAACGACTCGAGAAAAATCTACTGACGAAAATGAAAAAATCAACAACCCTCCAAAAGCGACCCAGCTCCCCGCCGCGCTGGACGACGCGGCGGCGGCGCGGATACGGAACGTAAGCGCCGCGCGAGGCGACAGGGACGCACCGTGGGTGACAAGTAGTGCTAGTGGGGATGCGGGTAGGGGTACTACGGGTGGCAACACGAGGAGCTTCTCCGCGACCGAAAACGAAAACGAAACCGACGTTCCTATTTTGGACACCAAGGCTAAGCCCCCGTTGCACGCGCGTGCGGAGGCCCCCGGGCGCGTGTCGCCTGTTTTCTTGCTTCACGCGATTCGATCCAGGGGTGACGCGGTGGTTGTGGTGGACGTCCGGCCGAAACACCTGTCGGACGCCGCCAAGTTACGAAACGCCGTCGCGATTCCGCTTAAAGAACTGGACGCGCGGATGGGAGAGGTTTGGCGAGCGGTGGATTCCGCAAACGCCGCCGCGACGGCGTGTGGAGCGGCGGCGGCGAAAGATAGGCGAGTTATCGAGACCCTTGATGCGACCGTGTATGCGATATGCGCCAAAGGCAACGCCTCGCAACTCGCGTGTGCGTATTTACAAAAATCGGGGCTACCAGTCGCCGGCGACGTTCTCGGGGGATACGAGCGGTGGAGGGAAGACGTCGACCCGTCGTTCCCGAAACTATAGGGTTATTAGTCTACTATTATTACTAAGTTGGGTTGTTACTCACTCCATCCTTTCTATCGAGAGTATCTTTTCTATCCGCTTTTGCCACAAGCCCCGGCCGCGCACGTTGTTTCAGGCGCTGCGCGATGCCTTGCCGCGAGTCGCACGCCGCCGGCCAATGACATCGACACAGCCCGTGCACAGAATTGTCGCGCCGTTCCCGGAAAGTCAGGGAAACGCGTCGCGGCGCGCGTTCGCGTATATGTGAATACAGTTCAGTGTAGACAGTTTTATCGCTCGAATTGATATGCTCCTCCTCACCACGACTCACGACGTCTCGTTTCCGGTGCGGGATGTAGTGTTGCCACTCGTACCGCGCGTTTTTTGTAAGCGCCAACATCGACCGTTCCGGCAACGCGATCGCCGCGCGCTGGGTCACCGTCACGCTTGTTGAGGTTGAGGTCGAGGTTGAGGTTTCAACGGTTCCAGAAGATTGCCCATCAACCCCAGAACATTCCCTATCAACCTCCCTATCAACCTCTTCGAGTTTCCGAAACTCCATCACTGAATTCCCCGCGAGCGACAGGGAAAAAATCGCCGCCCCAAACGCGCTGTGCGTGTCGACGTGCGGCGCCAGCCCCACGCCGGCGGGGTACTCGTTCACAGTGAGCTGGTCACAGAATAATGCTCTTTCGCTGCCTGGCACTTCCGTATGACTGGATAGTCTGTGCAGTATAGTCTTGCATATGGGAGGCAAAGGATTCTCTGAAAAAGTTCGCGCATCCCTAGTGCCGTAGTCAAACGCGTATCCGAAGTGCGCGACTCTTCTTTTTGCTAATCGCTGCCATTGCACATCTGGACTGTCTATTAACTCAAGGATCTCGAGTTCTTCCTCGGGGGTCACGAACTCGTGGAGTAGTGTCGCGCCTGGTACTTGTAATAAACTTGAACTCGTCACGGCTACGCACATCTCAGCCTCTTGCTTCGCCCGCGCCGCCGCGATTCTAACCTCGCCGGCGTCGGGAATAAACACGCCATCTTTCGTGGAACGTTTGCCTGACCTGACCTTGCTTGCATCGTCAGGGTCGTGGGCGAAGGTTACCCACAGCTCTCTGTTGTTTAACTGTGGGCACGGTTGTTTGTGTGTCGCATCTCGTGCGGCTCGCGCACACTCCACATCGCGCATCGCAACCAGGCACTGCGCAATGTCGGGATCTGGAACCGCGACGCCATCCACCTCCCCGAATGCGGAAAACACCCTCCGCAGAACATCGGGTCCGTCACCCAGTTTCGGGCCCGCGTTCGCTACGAACAAGAAGCGCGTCTCAGCGCGTGACACGCGAAGCACGGGAGGCGCCGCCACAAGGGGCTCCTCCCCCATCGCGCGCCGAACGGGAGTGGCGGCCGGCAAGCAATCAACAGTGTTTTTTCGTTAAAAGCGAGCACCGCCGACACTTTAACTTTTTCTCGGAAGTCCCTCTGCATCCTCGTCAATTCGGCGGGCGCGGGGGGCGGGAAGGGGTCAAGGGGCGACTAGCGTGTGTCGCGTGATCCCTTTTTCTTGTGATTGACTCGGGAATGTCCAGCCCTGATGCGCCCCCGGATCTCAACCTGGTGTGTTTCTCCAACCTCATTGTCCGCCATCGGAAACGACGAGGCGAGAAGCTGTTTTTCGTCACCGCGAGTGATGATGAGAGGGACGTGCAGCTGTCGTTCATGAGGCTCCGAGGCGAGCCCCACGACGACAGGAAAAGTTCCGCGCGACTCACCCCGGAGGCGCACGACCTTGCGTACAACGGGTGTAGTCCAGGCGCGGTGATTGCGAAGGTTTGGGGAAGACTTGTGGCAAAAGCGGCGGTGGGAAGGACCGACGACGAGTTAGATTCAGCAGACGCGGGTCATTCGTCTCCTAAACGCACGCGGCGGTGCGCTCAATGCGGGCAACCCAGTTGCGTCGCCGTGGCCAGTGTAAACAAACTCAAGTGCCCGACCGCGGTCGCAACCCAAATCATGGTAAACAGAATTGAGTTTACGGATGTTATCGACGACGATGCGGTGGCGAGGGACGGTGCTGCGTCACAAATAAAAAAAGCAAGAAAAGACTGTTGGCTCGTGTTCGATATGAATTACGACGCACAAATGACAAAAGGCGAGCACGGCGGTTTGTCCCGGCAAATCACGATGTGCGTCGCGGCGAACAAACAGTCGCAGCGGCCGTTTCGGCTCGCGGTGGTGGGGGGAGATCTGAGGGACGATTTGAGTTGCGATGAGGCGGGAACAACTCTCAAGAAAAGTGCGATGAGAAATCCGATTGTGGACGAGCGTCTCGACGTGCGCGGGATATCCCCCGCGCGCGTTACGGAACCCCCGGGGGCAGTCGCGGGGGCGCCCCGTGGAACTTTTTTAGCCGACACATCCAATATATACACCCCATACTTGATGTATGACGATTTAAATTCCCAAGAGAAAGGCCCCAGCGTGTGGAGGCGGCTGCCGTGGCGCCGGTGGGGAACCGCGTGTTTCGGCCCGAAAGCGCTGATGAATAGTAACTTCGGCGAGCAGTTTTCCAAACGCCTTGGGCTACACGCTCGTTCCAACACTACCTCAGACGAAACCGGAAACGACCCCGAATTCGAACCGTCAAAGGTGATATATCTATCAGCGGACGCGGACGACATTTTGGAATCCGTAGAACCCGGGGACGTGTTCATTATCGGCGGCGTGGTGGACCACTCTCCAAAACCAGAAGTCGCGGCGCGAAGGTTTGATCAATTATCGAAACAAAACACCGCGGACGGTATCGGCAAACAGTCTTATACTTTTGTCACCAAGCGCTTGCCTCTAGATGGCCACATCTCCCTAGCAAAGAACACGCACCTGCCGTGTCTCGCCGTGGTGCAGATGCTGCTGGTGTTTCGGGAAGTCTTGGGGGAGGTTGGGGTGGACGGAAAAGAGAGTGTCGCTGATGAACCAACAACTGCCGAAAACGCTTCACGCAGAACCAAATGGCCGCCCAAGGAGGGCGGCAAAAACGCTTCTTTGTGGGGCGAAACCCTTGCGCGGTGTCCCGCGTTTCGGTGCGCGCCGTTGTGGAAATACGTCAAGTGGGCACCACCGTTTGAGAGTTTGAATGGAACCAAGGGGAAGCCGGTTGGGGTCACTGACGTGCGAGCACTGGGGAGACCGTAGTGAGACAGGTCAAACAGTTGTAAAAAGTCAAAAAAAATCAGAGGACAAAAAATCTGACTGCTTTTTCGTTCAAATAGAGCCCGAACAACTCGTCGTGCGCTCTCGGCCCCTTCTTTTTTCGTCTCGTCCAATGAAAGGCGAGAGTTTCCGCGCTGAAAACGATGACGTAAGTAAACAGAACCACCCCACATGCATTTGTAATCGATAAGTGTTCGAAAGGCCGTTCTCGCTGCTCACACGCACGTGCACGACAACGCGTGCGATGTTCGCCGCGACTGTCGCAATGTCTGGGGCGGCGACGCGGGTGGGCTCGCCCCTTCGGACGACCCAAAGACGCCGCCACTCCGCGGTATCGCCTTGGGTCAAGTCGCCATCCCCGCGTTCGAAAGCAACGACCGTGCGGCGTTTGGGGACGGTCTCGTCATCGTCCCGGCGCCAGCGGGAGGTCACCACCCGGGCGCAGGTCACCACCGAGGAAAAGGTCACGGTCACGGAAGTCAGCGGAGGCTCAGCCGCGGGCACTTTGCCTGAGGATGACTCATTAAAGGTACGTGGGGAGGGCGTCTAGTGAACCAATCGACCCATTCCATTCCTTGGAGCGGTCAATCCGTCCAAATTTTCATCCCCTGACCTGATCGTCCCTTTCAACCCCCCTATCAAACCAGGCCAAGCTCTTGAAATTCATCGACCAGAACTCCATCGAGCTCAACGCGGTGATGAACGTGGTTATCGTGGGTAGTGTGAGTTTCGGAACGGTTTTCCAGGTCATCGAGGTGGACTCTAATATTTCAACGGGGTGGACGTGGTGGGAGATCATTCGAAACTTGCCGGCGGACAATTTAGCCGCGTATCAACAGAGCGTGTTCGACAACCCGGTACCCACGAAAGCGTGCACTTCAGGCGTGGCGTACACGTTAGGGGACTTTACCTGTCAATTATCACAGGGCAAGACCATCGCGACTGTTGATCTGAAACGATCGTTGCGAAGTGGCGTCGCCGGGTTTATGATTCACGGCCCGCTGTGCCACTACTGGCTCCTGTGGACGGAGGACAATTTAAGTTTCCACAACGAGTGGTGGACCACGCCGTTGAAGGTGTTCGCGGATCAGACGGGTTGGAGCTTGTTTTTGAACTCCGCGTACACCACCTGCATCATGTCCCTACAAGGCATGTCTCCGACGAAAGTGAAGAACGAGATCCAAGCCACTTGGTGGAACGCGATTAGCGCGGGGTGGAAGTTTTGGCCGTTCATTCATATGCTCACGTTCAGCCCAATAATTCCCCAGGACTTTAAGTTGTTGTGGGTTGATTGTGTTGAGGTGATATGGGTTACGATTTTGAGCGCGGCGGTGAACCGGGATGCGGAGAAGGCGCTTCAAGTGCCGCTCAACGCGGAAGCCGAGCGCCCGGCGTTTCAAATGCAAGAGCAGCTCGATAACGAGTTCTCCGCGCAAGTCTCGGGCGTGGAGTTGCGGTTTGATAAGGACTTTCTGCCGTCACGGGATAGTGGGGATGTTTCGGGCTCGGGGTCCTTCGACGAGGGGTGCGCGTGGAGTGACACGTGCGCGGCGGACTTCGGGGAAAACGGAGAGGGAGAACAAGTCAGTGGGTTAAAATAGGTACCCCAGCGCATAGTAATCTAATTCTTTTTGTATCACTTCATAACCTGTCTAAATACTCACCCATCACCACTCGCTCTCCTTGTAGTCCTTGAAGAACTTCCCGAACGGCGGAACATATCCTGTGTCTCCATTAACGCCTTCAAGAATCGGCGCCACGCACCGCGCCGCAGCGTCTTCTTCGTCAATCGGGGTTTGAAACTCGTGCTGCTTCGCGATTCGCGTCGCGACGTGCACTGGATTCTCATCGTTGATCCAACCCGTGTCCACGGCGTTCATGTATATACCATCTTTTGAATAGTCAAAAGCACTCGTGGCGGTCATCATGTTCAGCGCCGCCTTGGCCATGTTCGTGTGCGGGTGGTTGGGCGTTTTGTGACGGTAAAACTTACCCTCCATCGCGCTGACGTTGACGATGAAGGAACGGCCGCCTTTTGTTTTTTTATCGGTTTTGTTTTCTTCAGATTTTGAGTTACTTTCTGAGTCCTTACTTTCTTCACTGGACTCAGACTCAGACATTGCCACCCCCATCGCCGCCGTCCGCGCCAGTATCCCTCTCAGCTTCCCGTTCAAAACGAACGGCGCGGCTGCGTTGACCGCGAGGACTTCCAACAACTCAGGCGTCTCCACTTCACCTAATTTTGTGGTCCAGCTCGTTTTCGGGCGCAAGTCGATTTGTTGTTCGTTGACGTCGAGGTGGCCGATTGGGAAATGTTTTGAGTTTTGCTCACTGTCCGATTGTAACACCTGAAGCTGGGTCTGCGCCGCTGATGGGGCCATCCACCCGGAGGCTTTTAAATTCAACTCAGACTTATCAACCTGCCATGACGAGCTTTGCGTAGGAGGGCTTGGTGTAGTTTCTTCACTAGTTCTGTCAATAGTTTCTTCAGTAGTTCCGGAGGTGGTAGGTTCGTCCGCTACCCCAGCGAGCAAGCGAGTTCCCCCGAGCGAAGCGTGTGAAGCCTCACTTCCTGTTAAGTACGCCCGCGCCCCCTCCGCCTCTGCTTCCAGCAAGTGTTCGTAGTACGCGGGCGGCCTTCGGACGGTTTGGCACGCGTTGTTGACAATCGCGTCCAGTCTGGGTAAGGTTTTTTGTAACTTTTCGCACAACAACTCCAGCCCCGGAAAATCCCTCAAATCCATCGCCACGACGGTTAAACGGTCCGCCCATTTCCCCGAATCTGGTTCTAGTAGGAACCGACGTCGGGCATCTACGGGAAACCGCGTCGTAGCAACCACCACGGCGCCGCACCTCAACAATTTCAACGTGATTCGGTACCCTATTTTGACGCGACTGCCGGTTATCAGAATTACCCTTCCACTCAAATCAGCCGTTTGCCGTCGCTTCCCCCAGTTCAACGCAGCGCACGGAGGACACAGCTGTGCGTAAAAGTGGTGCAGCTCGCGGTAGCGCACTTTGCACGTATAACACTGCCGGGGCTGGTGTAAGGTTGTGGGTTCGTTTTTTTCTTCGTCATCTTCGGAAACGTACGCAGCAGATTTTCCAGAACACCCGTCCGGCACGCCCATGGCGATTCGAACCCCCGAGGTTTTATCTGTAAGTTGGAGGGTATCCACTCGAGTAGCATGCGTATCATCACTGTCATCTAATGCTCCTGCGTCAACCTGTCCCCTCTCCAGCTCAGAGAGCTTCGCTAGCCGCTCCGCGCGCATCGCGGTTTTATTCCGCGCCTCCCTGTCAAACGCCTTCTCCTGCATCTTCCTTCGATTCAAATCCCGCTTCGCTTGCTTCGAGGCTCGGAACGCTTTCGCATCGCCGCCGTACGACCCGAGCTGTGTTCGCAACGCACCGAGTAGCGGCTGTAACGCGACGCGTAGTGGTTTGTGTGTTTTGTGGTGGAACGTGGGATGTACTGAGGTGGACGGAGCGGTGCCGTCTTTGTCATTCGCAACGGCGGCGGCGTTCGTATCGGAAGCATCCGACACACCATTCCCAAGCGCCCTCAACACCTTGAGGCACGTCTCCAGCTCAACGTCGTCGAAACCTCGTAACTTGTCGAACGCCTCGGGGGTACCGTCGTCCGGAACGAGGTCACCCATCCAGGGGCGCCGGCGCGCGACACGCGCGCGCGGAGTGAAGGGGAGTGCAAAAAAACTGTCACCATTGATTTTGCAGTTTTTTCATACAGGAGCCAGATTTCGATAAGACCTTCCGATCGCCCCCCACGTCCCTCACACTCCGCGCCGCGCCTCGGCCGGTAGATGCCTCCCGCATCTTTCGTGTATCAGAAAGGCCGGAAGCCACCACGTGCGGGCGCTGATATTTGTGAGCTGAAGTGTAAGAGACTGGCGTGTGAGATCCAGGTCTGTATCAGCAAGATCCCGCTCACCAAGAGCAAGGTTTCGGGCAGCGTGCTTGATCACGGCAAGTGCCAGCCTGACATCGACCGGTACAACCGGTGCTGCGAAGCGGCGAACAAAAAACTCGCGGAGGAGACGGGTGAGCAGTAAAGTTTGAAAGCAGTATCACCGTACATTGATCGTGATGGCTTCCAGTGTCACGTTTGGAGTGGGTGCTCTTGGGGGCCGTGTGATCAATGATCTAGCGTCATCATCACACGCGTTGAACCGGCAACGCCAATCGGTTCGCACTGCGCGATGCCGCGCCCCTAGAGCCGCCGCAGGTGATACCGATGCATCTGGTGATAGTAAATTCACCAACGCGGATGCGTTCAAGGTCTTGGACGCGATTGGAGGAGACAACGCTTTAAAGAAAGCGTCGTCGCCCTTTGGCGGCAACGGCGGTGCGTCGAATCCATTCGCGGCGAGCGCGACGCCCGCCGCGGCGTTCATCGCCGGGTTCACCGCCCCCTCCGTCGACAAGTCCTCCTTAACCACAAAGGGCGACGCCGACAGGTTGTTATCAAGGTTCGATAAGGAGCAGCGGTTGGGTAAGTTGCCCGATGAAAACACACCCGAAGGCAGCAAGCAATGTACTCACCCGCCAATGCGCCAATCGTGCCGCGCGCTAGCCTCACAGTCCTCCCGGGTGATGATGGGCATTTGCGCTCCCGATTCAAAAACAGGTATTGAAACCCTGAAAGCCTGGGTCACGGACCTAGGACTCCCTCGAGGCAAGCTTCACGGCCTCGATGTAGACGGAGTAGAAATTCCCCCCCCCGAAGGCCCTGTTTTTCTGAAATACAATTCAGACTCGGGCGACGCGTTTCTTTCAGGGTATGGCGGCGAGTTCAGAGGAGTGCTGTTCACTCCAGAGTTGGGGGACGGCGCGTTCCGGCAGTACGGATACTTGCCTCTGGAGCTGCCGCGAGGGGGGGAGGAGTGATACGGGAGAGACGTGTGATACCTAGGAGTATTTTATTTGACAACGACAAGATTTGTTGTTGGTGCACACTTAGTTCTTGCTCTCAAACGTCAAATTCACGGCCACGGTCCCGGCGGGTCCGCGGAGGGAAGCCTCCCCTCTGACCTGAAGCCATGCACGCAGATCCACTTCCCCGCAAGTTTCTTGAATACGTACGTGAACACGAAAACGTCATCGTTTGGGGTGCCTTTGTACGTGAACTTCGCGCCTTGCATGGTGGTGGCGTACGCCATGTCGGTTCCGACGTCCAGCGTTTTAATCTCAATCAGCTCTCCGCTGCTTGTGATGCCCTCACTGGCCATCATCTGCTTAATCATCGCAGGCGTGATCGGGTTACCTGAGTTTCGGATTATCAGGCATCCCTCGGGCCACTCAGGCATGGTACCGTCGGGACTGGGGTACGTCGCGAGGTGCTTGATTTGGGACCGGATTTCGCTCTCATCGGCGGACATTGTAATCGTCGAGAACGTTCGGGGGGTAGCGCGTGTCACTTGCGGTAGCTTTTGCGCGGGCTTCGAACGAAACCGGGGGGCGATGCGGGTAAAGGCGGAGATGGTTGAAAGGGCCAGACGCATGCGGGTGGAATGTGCTTGCGTGAGTGTCAAGAGGACGGACGATCAACGCGATGCATAACACTATTTTGCATAACTCTATGTCCGACACGTTCAGACTCATCAGCGATCAGCCTGATGAGCAGAAATCCAACGTCGACCGTTTCGTCCAGAAACGACTGCCTTCGTCAGTTTTAACCTACCCCCCGAAACGCGTCATTCACCATTCCGTGCCGCGCGCAGTCCACCCCTCAACCCCCAAGATGGAGGTTTTCTCTGATTTTCTGGACCTCATCAAGCCCCACTTTGGTGGTCTAGTGGTGGGGTCCGTGCTATCCATCGCGTTCAACACCGCAGCGCGGGCGAACCCTGATGCCCGGCGCCTGGTTGCCGGCACGCCACTGTACATTTACGCCGTGGCTATGATTTTCCAAGCCCTTGTTTTCGCGCCGACGGCGTATGTGGCGTGGTCACGGTGGGGCTTCGACTACGAGTGGTTCAAGGAGGGCTGGACCACCACTAGGGGTAGTGTAAACGTCAACCCCATGGGTGACAAGAAACGAATCGAACGCATCTACCTGTATTCCCTGTTCGGATACATGATCAAGGATATGTGGATTTTCAGGAATGACTTTTTGTTCTTCACGCATCACCTGATTTGTTTGTTCGGGATATTGGCGTTCTTCGCGATACCAGCGGGGATTGGATCGTTTGTAGTGGGCGGCACTGTGTTGGAGCTAGGGAACTTCTCATACAACATTGTTCTGTTAGCCGGAAAAGACAGCTCAAAAGTAGTCCCGAAGGAAGTGAAACATGCCACGGAGATGTTGTACGCGATTTGCATGCCGATTAGCAACTTCATCGGCGCGTCGATGTTCGTTTCGTTTTCGCAATTTCCAAAGCTGAGAGGGACGCCGTGGGTCATGGGGTTGGGGTCTGCATGGTTCCTGCTGATTGCGGGGAGGGAGTACGTGCACTTGTCGAGGTCGGTGCCGTACTTCGTCCGACATTTCAAAGGGAAAATGGCGCTCGCCAGGAGCAACGCGGCGGCGGCGGGGACGGCTGCCAAGATGAAAAAGGCAAAGAAAGTTGCGTAGGTGTCTGTCAAAGTATTATTATTGCAAAGCATCTCACACATTTTATCATTATCTCTTTTTGGTATGTATATTGTTCTTATCAGCCATTTCCCCTCAATTACAGCACCTGGTTCCTGCTCTGCAGAACGTAGATGTCGTCGCCGACGATACACCCCTCGATGTCTTGCGGCGCTTTCATTTCGACTTCGATCGCCACAGCGAGTTCCGCGAGTTTCGACATCAGCGCCGTGCGTTTCGCTTCGTCCCAGATCAAAGGCTCGTTGGCGTAGTCAACGATTCGCGATTCAGTCGGCACGACAGTCACAGAATCATAAAGACCCGCGCCCGCGAAGCCCTCGAGATCCTCACCGTTGGAGTCGGAGCGCACGATCATCGTGGGCTCGCCTGAGGGCGGGTGATGGGAGATGGGTTTGGAGGGTAGGGAGCGCACGGTAGCGGGGAACCCAGGTTGCTTCCTCGCGGTAAAGCTCAAAGCCGAGCCCGGTTCGTTGCCCACCAACGCCTCCCCTAACCCAACACACACCTCCCCGAAAACTTCCGTCTGGTCGCCGTTCAGCGGGTTCGTGGTGTGTAACACGAACGCCATCTCCGCTGGGACGACTTCCATCAACAAGGTAGCCATGTGCAGCTCCTCTTCGTCCACGCCGCAGGCTTTCCTGGAAAGGTACGCGCGCTCGTTCCACTTCGAGGCCCAGACTTTTTTGATGGCTTGGTAGATATCAGCGGGGGTGCACGTGTTGCCGTACGCAGCAGCGGCCATGGTGAGGGGGGCGACTAAATCATCAGGCATCTTGAGCTGGAAGCTCACTACGTCTCTTAAAACTTCGAGCGCTTCGCGGCGCAGGTTGGCGTCGCCGCTGTCGTCCGCCGCGCTGATCGCCGCCGCTGCTAACGCAACCTTCTCCAACGTAGGTTCATCGAGTAATAAAGCGCGTTCAAACGCGTTGAACGGCAACGCGGAGGATGACGGTACTCTCAACTCCCCAACCTTCATGGTTTCCGACATCAAACCGAACGTGGACAGGGTGGTGGAGAATCCGAGGTTGGCCAACGAACTCGATTTCCCGCCCACCACGCCCTCCGCGTACTTCTCGGGACCCACGACCCAGTCCTCGGTGTCCGCTTTCGGGGTCAGGGTGAGGCCCTCGATGTACTGCCCGGTAGGGGGCCCCGCGACGGACGCAGCAGCGGCGACACCGAGCTCGGATTCGGACACGACGAGCTCTTCGCCCACGACGTCGATCTTGACGCCCTGGCCCGACTTGGTCATCAAGTCCGCCCAGCCCCCGGGGTCGGGCATAGCTGCCAAGAGTACGCCAGTCTGCCTGGCTCTGATTGCGATGTGCGACAGGAGATCCACGGGCGAGGCTGTTAAAACGGCGGTGACACCAGGGGGGATGTCCTCCAGGCCTCCGAGGCGAGCCGATAAAACAACAACCGGGTCGTCGCTGTAGTCCATGCCTTGAATGTCCTCCAGCGCCACGACGGTGATTTTCCCGGCGTGCAACGAGAGCTCGGGTTTGCCGAGCGCGGCGACGTCCCACGGCGAGCGGCCTGCGGCTTGCCTGACCGTCGCGCGCGTCTCACCGAGCATCTTACTCACTGCAAACATAGAGTGCCCCCTCACGACTTCCTCGCCAAAGTTCAAAATGTACTGCTCGTCGCACTCGGCTTGCATGCCGATGACGTCGGCGGGGTACTGGCTCAGCTCGCAAAGCTGGTCCATGTGGTACTCCATGGCGAGACTCACGGACTCAAGCGCTGCGTCCATGACCTTGCTCCACTCCGGCCCCCAGCGTTGAAGTCCGCAGTCGCCGTTGGCTTTCTGGAAGAACGCAAACGCGGCGCCCATGCGGTCGAAATCCTGCCCGACCATTACGTTGCGAATGCTCATCTCGAGTTGCCCCAAGCGCTCATCGGGGGTCATGCCCGCCACGGCGAGGCCTTCGATTTTGTTTCTGTAGAACTTTTCCATTGCGATGTCCAACAGCACGACATCGCGGTTGGTTTCCTCGCCATAACGCCAGGTTCCTGATAAACGCTCCCTCAACTCGACGATTTTATTCGGTATCCAGGGCTCGTCCCGGTTCGCGAGCATGTCGTCGATCTCGTACTGGATGTCTTCCGGCATGTTCCCCCTTGCGTGGTCCATCGCGCTGTTCATGTTCCCCCCCCCGTGCGTGATCCGCAGGATCCAGTAGAAGTGCTTCATCGGGTTGATGAGCTGCGGGAGGTGGTTCCCAGGGCCCAAGATGCCCTCGGTGCGCCAACCCGCTTTCATGGACGCTAAATCCTCGCGCGTCAAACTGTGGTTGTCGTACAGGTGCGTCCAGAAGTCGTCCCAGTTCCCGGTGTGCAGGAAGTGCAGGTACGCTTCGCAGATGTAGATGTCGTCCACCGTGGTGTTTGAGTGCAGCTTCTGGTGCCACTGCGCGATGAACGGATCCTCGATACCAGGGCGGTGGCCTTCCTTGATGCCGTTTTCGCGCATCAGCTGAAGAATGCCGAGACGAATGTCGTCGCCGTTGCCTCCGCCTCTGGGTAACGTAGCCAACGCGGCGCGGTACAGCTGGCGGGACATGCCATCTGCCTCTCCGTTCGCGGAGGCCTGCGCGACTCTTCTACACACCACCTCCTGCATGTGCGCCATGTCCTTGCCTTGGTAGTTACCCCCAGCGTACCACGCGAGTTGCCTGATGGCGGAGAGTCTCAACGTGGCGAAAATCGCAGCCGCCCCCGCCGGCCCGGCTTGTTGCGACTCGCTCAGCTTGTCGTTGATCCTGCAGAACCTGTTGTACAGATTGGTGCCGTTCTCCTGGTTCTTCTTGTTCTCGCCCATGGACAGGGCTTTTAACACACCTGATGAGGATGGGGTCATTAAAGGGACGGCTAAATCTCCGACGTCGGCGTGCAGCCAATCCGCGTTGTTGCGCACGATGATCCCGACGACGCGCGCGATGTCCTCGCCCACGCCGGGCGGAAAGGAAAGGACGAGCTTTCCGTCGCCTCCGAAGGGCGTGCGTGAGGCTTTGCCGTCACCCGCGTCGTTCGTGCCGCCTGGCAAAACGGCGCCGTCAGGAGGCAAGCACCACTCATCAGATCCCTCCATGATGCACGCCCAGTGCAGTTCGAGGTTGCCTCCTTCGGGGAGCAAATCGGATTGCGTAAGGGTAACCGTCCGTGTGCCGTCCGAGTACTCCACGCCGAGCATGTGCACGGTGCCGTGGGTTTCGATGCGGTCGTGGCCGCCGAAATCAACCTTCGCTGACTCGTCGAAGCGGATCTGTGGGGTGAAGGGGTGAGGGTGAGGGTGTGGTTAGTTTCGTTTCGAAGCGCCCGTGAAATCTGGTAATCTGGATAGGGAAGACGGATCCCGACGGGCGACAAACGCGCGAGTTCGTACCTTTCCGCTCGGGGGTGCTGCAACTGAAGCGTTGACGCGCACAGTTTTGCGACCCACGCGCCCGAGCTTCTTTCCGTGCTTGGAAAGAAGGGACGTCTTCGGGACGAACGCCGCGCGGGTGGTCATCGAAGAAGCTGACATTGCGGGAGCAAAAAGGTTTTCTCCGGAAGCCCCTTTGTTAATCGATTGGCGGGCGCGGTGTGAGGGACACGCGGAAACGGGTTACGAGTGAAAGACGACTTGAAGTCCGTTAAAGAAATCAAAGATCGATACAAGGCGACCGTGCGGGAGCGCGGCGTCGTGTGGCGTCGCAGGACGTCGCGGATGTCAATTGAGACGCCTCGCGGTGACCTGGAATTGCTTCCCCTGCTGGGTTAACAGCTCCAGGGCACCGTGGAATTAATTTTTGCCAAAAAGGGCAAAAGGGGCTTTTTCCGGGCGAAAAGTTGGCCACTCTTGAGTTATTAGCTCGTCAATCAGAGGGACATCCACTTTTTGACTGCTTGCTGACTTGTCCGAGCCTCGCTCTCGTCTCGCCAATTTCGTTTCCAAGAAGAGAGTCGCCTTGGAGAGTCGACACTTCTCGAGACGCTTCGAGAGAGGACACGTGTGCTTGGCGGGAGGCCGGAGCACACGTGAGCGGACCGGTGCCGTCATGATGGCGTCACTGGGTTTGGTACCGGTGATCGGGGTGCCCCGGCGTGATGCGGGAAGAGCGTTTCCCCGCGGACGTGATGTGTCCCCGGCTTCGTTTTCGGGACGCGGCACCAATAATGACGTCACTCCGATCTTTCATTTGTCTTCGAGACAAGCTGGGAGACGTTCCAGTTCGTATGCGCAAACAGTCACACGGCTTGATGCGACGAGCACCAGCACCACGACTAGAACAACCGATGAGGAAGTGTCTACGGAGGAGAATGTTGGTGACGTCCCCGGGATGAGTGTTGTGATGACTGGGGATGACTTAAATGCGTCAGGTCCGTTTTCGGTTTGGCCGCGTCAACAAAACGAACCCACGCCGGAGACGTCGCCGCGGCGTTTATTTCTAGCCACCGTGTGTGGCGCGTTGGTCGCGGAAACGTCGGGCCAGGTTGCGGAGCGCACGCTAGCAAGTGAAACCAGTATCCTACGCCTGGAACAGCGACGGAAGGAAATCAAATTCGCACTTGAGAGAGTGGGGTTCCAAATGGTAAACGATCGACCTCGGCAAATCGTGAGTTCGGTTGAAAACGAGCTGCAACGCGCGGGGACGATTTCCGGGCTGGCGCTGTTGGGGGCGGTGGGCAGTCGCGCGATTGCCAAGGGACGCGCGAACGTGGACAAAAACAGGAGGAGCACTGGGGACGATTTGAGTTCAGGAAAGCAGGAAAAGGACGATTCGAGTTCCGAACGCCAACCGTCAACCTCCGCCCAAACGAACACGGAAAAAGAACTCTTTGAAATTTCAAAAACCGTGCTGTTCTCCGCATGCTACACCGGGCTGTGGCAGCCGCACTGGTTCAACGTTTTGAATAGTTACGACTTCGCGGGTTTGGTGTGTGACTGGAGTGGAGACTTGATTCAGTTGAACAGCACGATGGAAGGCATAGGGCAAGCGTTGTTTCCGCTAGCAGTGAATCAACTCGTTATAATTCCGCTTGTGTATTGGCCGACTTATTTTTTGTTCACCGGCGCGGCGGAGCGAGTTGATATAGCTACGAGTCTCAAAACTTTACAATGCCGGCTTCCTGAACTGATGTCCGCCAACTTAGCCTTCTGGATCCCCGTCCAAGCGGTTCAGTTTTCGTTCATACCAGTCGAGGACCAAGCCGTGTACGTCGCGGTGATGGGGGTTATTTGGAACGGGATTTTAGCGAGTCTTTCCCAGCCGGGGGCCGCGACCCAAACGGGCGCGGCGACGTACGGCGCCGCGGCGGCGCAGGAAAAGGAAGTGAAAGAGGATGCGCAGGGTTGAGTACTACTCGTATTTATCGTAGCAGGTCGCAAATATCGATCAAGGAGAGCGTAGCTATTGTAGCAAATCGAATAAATTATTTCACTCTCACCTCTTCCGAGAACCTGAAAAAGCCACGACCTCGACACAACGACGCGCGCACACGTCGACACCATGTCGTTCAACGCGCTCGATGACATCCCCGGACTTCTCAACGAAATTGTCTTCACGCACGTTCTCGGGGAAGGCAACAAGTGGGTCGTGGACCTCGCCAGGCTTCGAGCGGTGAGTCGTGGGATGCTCAACGCCGTCAACAAAACGGGGCGTCGGGTGGAAAAGCCCCAATGACGTAACCCCGGCCCTTACATGCTCTTCTGCAAGACCAAGCGTGCCAAGATCGTCGCCGCGAACCCCACGTTCACCTGTGCCGAGGTCGGCAAGGGGCTCGGCGCTACGTGGCGTGCCATGTCCGACGCCCAAAAGACAGAGAAAAAAAAACGGTACTTGTACAACTGAAAAAACCTTCCACAAACAGATCATACGCCGCGCACGAGGTACCACAAAAGTCGCACCTCCTCCCCAAAATGACCCCAACTCACATGACACCTACTCTAAGCACGTGTGCGTGTGTATTACTTTGAAATTACAGCTAAATCCTACCAATTCCTCTACGCGATGATCAACCCGTCGTCATCGCTATCGTCGTCATCATCGTCGACGTTCTTCCGTTTCCGAATCGCCTCCGCCGCGATGTCGTACATCTCCTCCATTTGCGTTTTGACCTCTTCTAAATATTCATCCGCCCGGTGGACGCACTCCATTAAAAGTTTCGTGCTCCCGACGATCTGCTTGACTTTCCCATCCGTGCCCACCAATTGAATCGGGGAATTCTTGGGATCCGCGACCCAGTTATCGTTCGCCTTGACGTGGTCCAAACCCTTCGTGGAGATGTTGTCTAGCGCCAGCGCTTTGTTGTTGCCCTTTTGCCAAACTGCGGCGTACGCGGACTGGTTGTTTTGACTATCTTGATCGCTACTGGTCGGTTTAGCAACCAAACTGGGCTCCGCAAAACCCCAGTCCACTCCATTGCCCAATTCCTGGCCGGGATACGAACCGTTCCTTCGTTCCAACACCACGTACTTGTACTCGTAGTTGTACCCCGGGTGCAGGGGCATGGTGCCTTGCCACAAATCGCCGTCACTCCACTTCAACGCCAAACCCTTGTCAATATCCCAGTCGCACCAAGTACCCACGACGAACAAGTCTTGCCCCACTCGTGTTTGAAAGGGAATTGAAAACTGAACGTCGATCAAGTTGACTGATAAACCGGTACTCGATAGGGGGAAACCTCCCTTGCCGTCTTCCTTCGCGCTGCCCAACGTGTCTCCGAGCGCGTCGAACGCTTCCGTGCTTTTTAACTGCGCCGAGAGTAACTTGTCCTCAAGAGTCTCAAGGGGCAAGTCTTCCAACGTCGAGGCATTACTCAAGAGAATTGCGGGGTCCAGCGGGTCCAGGACGGGTACATCAGCGCGTTGCTTCAGCGCGTTCGTGACGTCCGTTGTAACGGTCAACGCCCTCGCCTTGGCCCGCGCACTTTCGCGCTTCAGAATGTTGAGCTCGACGTCCAAGCGGCCGCGCAACTCAGTCACCTGAGCATCCTTTTTGAACAGTTCTTGGCGAACCTCATTCGCTTCCTGTTCAAGTGCTTTGATTTCAGTGCGATAACTCTCAAGCGCGGGCGCCAGAGCTTTGCCGTCAGTTTCAAGGCGTTTCAAACCAGCAAGCGCCCGTTCCCGATGACGCAACACAATTTGTAAACGCGCCAGGGAAACTGAAACCTCCAGCGTCGCCGCGTCCTCCTCCGGGTTGGAGAAGCAAGACGGGGTACCGATTTCAGAACCTCGCGGTGAAACAGACGCAGCAGCCGCGGCTTTGGCGTCATCGCCTCCGAAAAGGGTCATCCAGGGGGAAGGAGTAGTAGGCGGTGTCGATGCGGTGTTCCCATAGGTGTCTGTCACACCACGCCTCCCTCGTTCCACCATTTCCGCCGCTTCCGGCGAGAGTTGCGCTTTCAGTTCGTCTCGCGCTTGGAGCGCCTTTTCCAGATCAACAACGTTGGCGGTGAGCTCTGTTACTTCTGCTCGTAAAGCGTCGGCTTCCTTCTCCGCGGCGGCGCGTGCGGACTCGGTGTCTTTTCTCAATTCAATCTCCGCTTCCAACTCAACCTTCTCGGCAACCAACTTCTCAATCTCAACCGACCGGGCGTTCGCGGTGTTCGTGAGCTCCTCTAAACGTCGCTCGAGCTCGACGGAGACCAAGCTGGGTAACGCACTCTTTTCTTTTGAAGTCCCCTCCTCTACCCGATCCTCTGCTTCCTTCCGTCGAAGCACCTCGATCGCACCGAGTTCTTCAAAGGCGACGAGTTTTTCGCGTAACGTCTCTGCTTCCGCCTCAGCGGCTTCCGCCCTTAAGTTCGCCGTTTCAATAGACGCCACCGCCATCGAAAGCTCTTTGTCTTTTTCGTCCAGAGCGGAGCGGGCGGACCGAACGTCGGCTTCCAACTTTGCGATTTCAACTCTGGTCACAGAGTCAAAATCGCTTCGCTTCGTAACCTCCATCGCGGATAACCTTTGCTCTAAATACGTGTTTGCCTCTTGAAGCGCATCTGCGGCGGCAGAGGCTTCTCGAAGCGCGGAATCTCTGGATTCAAGCGTCGCGCGGAGACCTTCCAATTGAGTCTGTAATTGAGTCACGTTTTCCTCGGCTCGGTCCGACGCGGCAGTCGCCTCCGCGGCGGCTCTCTCCCGCTCCGCCTGCAAACTCGCCTCCGCGTCTTGCAGCCGCTTCTCCAGCGCGTCTCGCGTGGCTTCCAATGTCCGACCGTTCGCAGCCTGCGTTTGCGCTTTGGAAAGCTCAGCTCGTAAATCTTTTTCCACCAAACGCATGTCGTGCACGACGTGTTCGTAGTCAGATTCCATCTCGACCAGTTTCTGACGAAGCGCGGCGACTTCTTCTTGAGAATCCGTATCAGAAGTATCATCGTTCTCTGTTTCGTAGGTTTCAGCAGAACTGTTATCAAGTTCTTCCCTCTGAACTGTCTCGAGCTGTTCTAAACGCTCAGCAGCCAACTCACGTTCGCGCTCAGTGCGTTGTTCCAGCTCGGCAATTGTAGACTCGAGTCGGTCGATGGTACCGTTGGCGTCGGCTTTCGCAACGTCAGCCGCAGCACGAACCGCTTCAAGATCCAATTTGAGTCCCTCCGCGATCGTGTTCGCGTTTTGAACCGCGTCCCTCAGCGCCGCAATCTTCTTAGAGTCCGTCGCGGATTTTAACGAAGCCTCAGCGACCGTCGTTGCGAGTTTCTCTTGAAACTCCTCTTTCTCAGCACGCAAAGACCCCAACGTAACTTCGTACATCTGTTTCGTTTCCAAAAGTTGAGATTCGAGGGAAACGAGCTCAGCGCGAGACACCGCCAGGGTTTTTTCGGTGACAGGTTCCGAGACAGGTTCTGTTGATGACTCATCAGGTGACTTCTCATCAACTTCCTCACGCAACACTTTCACTTCCTCGACGAGCGCTTGATTCGCGGTTTGCACCGTGCTTAGTTCCTCATTAACACCGACAAGTTGTGATTCCAGCGTTGCGATGAGTTTCTTGTTCACGGCTCGCGCTTCGCTTGAAACAGAAAGCGCCGCGTTCGCTTCGTTCATTCGCGTTTGCAAGTCGTCAACTTGCTTTCTCTTAACATCCATCTCGTAGGAAACTTCCGCGAGCTTGCCATTCGCTTCCTGTAAACGACGCTCCAACCCCCTGGTCACCGCGACTGCTGCGTCCCGCGCTTTCGCGGCGACACGAAGCTCGCCAGTCGTGGCATCCAGGGTCGATTGAAGCTTGCTAAGCTCAGCTGATGCGTCGACAGAGGCGGCGGCGCTCTTCGCGGACTCAACCAGCTCAAGCTCAGCCGCCTTCACCTCCTCCCGTTTCGCTTCCAAAGCATCATACTTGTCACGCAGCCTTTGTTCCATCTTTTCGATTTCCAAAGATTTTAGTTCAGACGCTTCCGCCGTGGCTTTGGTTTCGTCACCCGCAACTGACACGAGCGCCGCAGTTTTCTCAGCCACGGTTTTCTCGGCCGCCGCTAAGCGAGTTTCCAGTTCAGAAACAGTTGAACGAAGCGTGGATTCAATTTCAGAAACGACAGAAGGGTCCAGTGTTTGGTTTTCGGATAAATCAACAGGTGCAGCCGAACCCGATGCATTCTCCTTCGCCAAGGTTTCGTTCGTATCCTCCGTGTTCTCGTGCCGCGCGGCGCGCAGCGCCGCCACGAGATTTTGCACCAGTGTCTTGTTTGAACGCCTTTGAACCGAGCCGCTGGATTGCGTGGACTTTTGTTCGACGAGCTTGCGTGTATCGCGCCGCGCATCCCGCAGCACCACCTGAATATCCCGCACTCGTGTTTCCAGCACAGAGATTTGCTCCACACGTTCGCGTTCAAGCGCCAAGAGCTCAGCGCGTAATCTTTTAGCTTCCTTCGCGTCGTTCTTTTTCGCCAGCGACAGCTCAAGAACTGCAATTCTCTCTTTCATCTCCTCCACGCGACTCTTGAGGTGCTTCTCAGTACTCAAAGAGCTCGCCTTCGCGTCCACGAGCTGCTGTTGCAGCTGCTCCGCGCGTCTTCGGTGCGCTTCGGATTCCAAAGTGAGTTGGTCTGCGGGCGTTTGCTGACTCGCCTTGACGCGCGCGTCCACGTCCGCAGCGGCGGCGGCAAGGCGCTCCACCCTGGCTTCCGCGGCAACTACCGCGTCTGCGATGTCTTTTTCAGAATCAATCGTTACGCGTTTCAGCGCATCGCGTGCATCTAGTAACGCCTTCTCTAGTCGCAACGTTTCAGCGCCCAGCGCGTCGCACTCCTCAGCCGCGGCAGCGGAGGCTTCGTCACGTCGCTTCTCCGCCTCTAAAAGTTGGTCTCTAAGCGAAGACGCCGCATTCCGGGCTTCAGCAGCGGCGGCGGCGTCCGCGGCGGCTTTTGTGCAAGCTTCAGCTAACGCGTTTTCACGTTTTTTCAAACCGTCCCTGGTAAGCGAAACGTCTTTTTTGACAGTCTCTAAGTCCCGCGACGCTTTCTTCGCGTCCGCTTGCGAGACCAAAAGCTTCGCTTCGCTGCATTCTAATAAAGATTCAAGCGCAACGACGTTTGTTCGCTCCGCGTCGCGCTCCATAAGTGCCGCGTCAAGCGCAGCGCTCTTCGCTTGAGCCAATGACCTTTGCTCAGAAGCTTCCTCCGTGGCGCGGCGAACTTCAAGCTCAACGGATTCGAGGTGTGATTTGAGTTCGTTGAGTGCGTTTGCCTTTTCATCCGCCTCCGCTTGCAACTTTTCGCGTTTTTCTTTCGCTTCGACGTTTTTCCTTTCAAAGTCGGCGAGATCCGAAAAGCGTCGTTGCTCCGCTTCAAGTAACTGTTCCCTTAAAGTCGCCTCCACTTCTTCAGCAGCAGCGGTACCTGTTTCCAACGCGCGTTTAGAAACAGTCAAAGCAGTCTCTAACTTCGCTTCCGCATCTCGTTTCGCATCTCGCACGTCTTCCAGTTCGCGTCGCAAAGCCGTGATTTTTCCGTCGCGCGTATCGCGTTCCGTTCTGTGATCAAGTTCAAGCTGGTCAACCTTCTTCCGCTCAATTTCTAGCGCCCTTTCTAAATCGAAAATCTCTTCGCGGACCTTCTCCCTTTCGACGAAACGTGCAGTGCGTTCGGAGTCGAGCTCGTTCTCCAAGTCGCCCTTCGCGGCTTCCCACTCAGTTCTGTCGCGCTCGATGTCGGCGAGGGAAACTTTTAGCTCTTCGGTCAGGGATTGTGCTTCTGTTTTTAGTTGTTCTTCACGCGTCACATCAGCCTTGGCTTCAAATAATTGCTCTTGAACGTCCGCAACCGCTTGGTTCAACTCTCCGATTTCGGTCTGACTGCTCACGAGTTCGGCTTTCGCGTTTTCAAACCTACGTAAATTCTCGGACGATTTCTCGTTCGCGGAAACCAAAGCCTTGACCGTGTCGCGGTAGATTTGCAGGTCTTGAACTTCACTCGTGACGCGCGCAACCAACGCGTCAGCCCCTTGTTTCGCCCGCGCGCGTTCAAGGTCGGCAGTACGCGTGTCTAACCTCTGTTCCAACTTCGATAAAATCGTCGTCACCGTGTTCGCGTTGACCAACGTCGCGTCGCCCGTAAACTCCAGGCGGAACGTGGAAATTTTCACAGCCGATTTTTCCGTTTCATCCACCCAGAGTTTTTGAGGCGCGACGCCCACTGACTTTGAAGCGAGTTCTAATTTCTCACGTACCGCATTCGTCTCAGCCTGCGCCTTCACCAGCTCCATTTTTTTGTCTTCCAGCGAACCAACGAGTCGCTTCATCTTTGACTCGAGATCCAAAACCTTACTGGAACTGGTTTCGTTTGCGTTTTCAGCGTCGCGCAACTTTTGTGACGTTTCAGAAAGTTTACGTTCGACGTCCTTCTTCTTCTGAACGTCGCGTGCCATGTTTTCAAGTGCGACTTGCATCTTGCTCAGTTCACTCCTTGCGACGGAAATCTCCTTGTTGCGCTTTTCAGTTTCACTTTCAACCTGTCGATCTATCCTGTTCTGCATGTTCTCCACGGACGTTTCCCTGGCGGTTAACGACTGCTGAAGTTGCGCGAGTTCCAAACCGACGCGTTGCAGCTCGGCATCGTACCCTGCGCTCGCGGCTTGCAGCTCTGACGATAAATCAGCCACCCTGGCGCGTAAGGTTTTTTCCGCCACGGCGAGCTGCTTCTCCCGGACCGCGCGTTCCGCCAGCTCTCTCTCCTTGGCCTCCAAGCGCGAACGCAACGAAGCGGCTTCGCCTCGAGCGGCGAGCATTGCTTTTTCGACTACTAACACTTGCGCGCTCGGAACCAAGACGTCCCCGTCTTTGGTTTCCTTCCGGTTCGAGTCACCTGGTCCACGAGAAGATCCTCCACCAGGTGGCCTGTCTTCCAGCTCAGCGCGTGCCTTGTGGAGCACTTCCGATCTCGCGTCCAGCGCGGCGTTGAGTCGCTCCACTTCCGCTCGTAGAAATGACACGTCGTCGGGTTCCCTGGGGCCGGTGGTTTCGTCGCGAGCCCAAGACATTTTGTCGCCGTCAGAGTCTTCCTTTTCAGAGGACCCACTCTTTTCTTCCTTGACCCGTTCGTAAGCCGCGATTTGCTCTCTTAACGTGTTTTCGAGCGTAGCTCGAACTGCCGCTTCCGCGTCCTTCTCTTTCTTCAGCTTTCGAAACTCGAAATCAGCAGCATCCGCGGCTTTCTTTGCTTTCATGACTTCTTGTGCCATCCGCACCAACGCGTCGTTGGCGTCTTTCCGCGCTTTCTGTTCAGCAGCCCGCGCGGTGCTCAGTTCAACCTCGCGTCGCCTTAAAGCCACTTCAGCCTGCTCAGCGAGAATTCTTAAACTCTCCTTCGAAGACACCTCCCCTATCGGTCCGTTTTGCTTTTGCTCAACAGACGCTTGGAAATCAAACGCCGCAGACGCAGCCTCTAGTTGTCTCACGCGTCGTCGCAAATCCCGTTCCCTCAACGACCACGATTCCTGCGCCGCGCGCAAACGCTCCTCGACTTCTGCTTGCGTCGATTGTAACTCTTTGGTGGATTCCTGGGTCGATTGCAAGTTATTCACCGCGAATGACACACCTTCACGCCCTGCCAACCCAGCGTTCGCGGCTGCCCACGCCGCGGTTCCGGTTCGATCGGCGGGGGCGGTAGGAGTGGGGCGGGTAGGAATAGGTCCACTAGCACTACCAGCCCCACTAGTACTCTTAGATTTACCCTTGGATTTCTGGCTCGATCCTTTTTTACCGTCCAGTTTAAGAAGCGCGTCGTCCCGGACTTGCTCCGCCTCCGCTAACTGTTTCTCCCGTTTTGAAAGCAGCGTTCGAAGTTCGTCGAGTTCATTCTTCGCGCCGTCCAGCTCTTGAAGCCGAGCGATGAGAATTTTTTCGCGGTCCGCGACTTGCTCTTCTAGCGCCGAGTTTTGCTCCCGCAACGTTTGCGTTTCTTTTTCGAATTGTTCAGCCTCGAGCTTCGCCGCTTCAAACGCCGCCCCGGCGTCCTTCGCACTCAGCAAGTGAAGCGCCGCGGAGCGTTCCAAGTCAGTGACCTTGATTTGTGCGTTAGCAAGTGCAACCTTGACCCTTTCAAGTTCCCCTTTCAACTCGGAAGTTTCACAGCTTTGCTTGCTCTCCAACGCCGAAACCTCAAACTCCAGGGCTTCGGTTTTCTTGGCCAACGAGCTTGTTTTTTGTTTTTCTTTTTGAGTCGCGGCGTCGGCGTCTGATAATTTTACCTGCATCGCTTCGATCGTCTCCCTCAACGTCATGACTTCCCGGGCTTCAGCGCGAAGGCGAGTCAGCTCATCTGAATTGCTTTGCGCAGCGGAAACCTTTGATTCCGCGTTTGCAAGTCTAAAACGCAACTCATTCGTTTCCTTCTCAAAGGCGAGCTCCGCGGCGGCAATTTTCTTTTCGAGCGCCGAAACTTTCTCGTTCGCCGCGTTTGCGTTCTCGGCGGCGCGCTTCGCCTTGACCGCCAGCGCAGCTTTCTCGGCGGTCAATTTCTTGAATTCAAAGGCATTTGCTTTCAAAGAATCGCTTTCAGAACTGTCAACCGCGAGTTCCCGTTCCAGCAAATCAGCCTCCTTTGCGGATACCTCCGCGTCCATCCGCGCAACCTTCGCGGCGCGCGACGAAAGCGTCACGACGTCGGAAGTGGAAAACGAAACGTCGGAGTCCACCTCAACCGATTGTTTGATTATTTGAAGCGCCGCGGTGGCTTGCCATTCCAGGATCTTCGTCTCCTCAAGTTCCGTTTTCAAAGCCACAATCTCTTTGAGCAAGGTTTTTGTTTCCCGAGTCTGTTGGATTTCGACTCGACGTGTCGCGAATAACTCAGCCGCGACACGCGCGCTGGTCGCCGCGTTTAATCGAGCCTCCAAAACCTCGCACCGCTTCATGTAGAGAAGAACCTCTTCATCCTTCTCGGCGATGAGCGTGTTGTTCGCCGTGAGAACGTCCGCCCATTCCTGCGCTGCTTGGGCTTCCTTGTCGAACACAACCCGCACTCGGCGCTCTAACTCAGCCCCGCGCTCCTCGAACGCCCGGCGAAGCGCATCCACGGAGATGTTCGCGGATTTGATCACAGTTTGAACCTCCTGCGACGTTGAGGAAGTGGAAGTGACTGATTTCGTGTCGCTCTCTTTCGAAACCTCAACGGAAATCTCCTTCACCTTTTCCAGTTGTTCTCTGAGCGAATTGACTTCGCATTCAGCCAAGTCTCTCGTCTCCCTGGCCTCCTCCGCCTCCGCAAGCGCCACCTCAATCTCACTTTCAAGCGTTTCAGCCTTTTTCTTGTCCACCACCGCCCATGCTTCCAGCTCTTCGGTTTTTGACTCGGCGAGTTTTCTCGTGCGAACAGCCTCCGCGAGCGCCTTTTTACTTTCTTCAACCGACGCTTCGAGAGTCTTAATCTTCTCAGAGGAAGGATCAGTGAAGGGTGGGGTTGGCACTGACTTTTCAGCCTGTGCAGACTTCGCAGTCTTCTCAGCCGTCTCCGCCATCTCAGAAGTCTTCTCTTGTTGCACTTTCACCAGCTTGGCTTCGAGCTCAGCGACTCTTTCCGAGAGCTCCGTTTCCGCGGCGACCGCTTCTCGTGACGCCGACTGCACGAGCTCAAACGCGGTGCGCGTTTCAGTTAGGTCTGCGCGAGCCAGGGCGAGCTCCCCTTGAAGCGTCGCGACGACGGGTGTGTCAATGTTCACCGGTTCAACCGTCACACGCGCCTTCGAAACTTTCGCAGCTTCAGTTTCAAATTCAGCCGCGCGTCTTTCCGCTTCTTCAGCCGCGCGTCGCAACTTCAGCGATTCACCCTCAGCCTTTGCCCTTGCGACGACCGCGTCCGCGAGCTCCTCGCGAGCGGCTCGGAGGTCTTTTCTGAACCGCTTCTCAGCAGCATCAGACGCTTCAGACAAGGCTTGCTTATCAGCTTCGAATGTCTTGGAAGAATCCAAAGCCTGCCTCGTAGCGGACGACAAATTCGCCTCTGCCGTGGCCGCTCGCTTCTCCGCGGCATCTGCCTTTACTCGAAGAGCTTTCGATTTCTCAACCGCCTCGCGTTTTGCATCTGACAACGTTTTCGCGTCAGTTTCAGATTTCTTGCGAGCCTGCTGAACCTGAATAAGTTCCTGACGCACAAAAAGCAAGTCTCTTTCCGACTGTTCCACGGAAATACGTGACGCTTCAAGTACCGCTTCAACCTCTACGGTGATTTGTTTCTTCGCCGTCTCCAATTTCGCCGCCGCTAAGGATTCCGCTTCCGCCGCTCGCTTCGCGGTGGACGTGGATACTAACAGCTCAGCTTTCAAGCGTTCTACTTCCACAGCAGCGGAAGCGGAGGATTGGCGTGAAACAGTTTTTTCAGTTTCCAAAGACTGAATCCTCTGTCGCAACGCACTCTCGGTCTTTTCGCTCAGATCCATTGCGTCGACGTAACTCGCTTTCACTTCGATCAGCTTGTCTTCCAACGGAGTCAGTTTGCTTTGTAAATCAACCACGGTTTGCTCCGACAGTTTCAACTTCTCTTTAGTGTCAGATAAAGCAAGCTCAACCCCTTTCAAAACACTCAACTCCTCCCGCACCGCATCCAGCGTGGCCCACACCTCCAGTGAGGCCTCGACGGTTTGCTTGGTGAGCTCGGGGACGTTTTCGTCGCGGAACGTCCTCGGATCGGGTTCGTCGATTTCGTCCAAAAGAGTTCGCAATTTATTCGCCAGCACTTTCGCACTGCGTCCGTTTTTGAAGTCGATTTTAGCGGATTTACCCGCATCAATAGTTACATCTATTGTCTTTTCGAAGAACCTAGTGGCGCGCGAGAACAACGAAGGAGAACTGGAAGACTCAGATCGGTCAGAAGATGCAGCGTTCGATTGCTTCACGTCCTGTTCGAGTTTCGCGAGGGCTTTTTCAGCTTTTTCAGAGGTTTGCACAAGCGCCGCTTCAAGATGAGTAACCTCCGCTTTGAGGTTCTCGTTTTCCTTTTCGATTTTGGAAAGCACGGAGGTTGATTTAGAGGCTATTGAATCAGCCATCGACTTAGATTTCGCCTCGGATGCGTCCGCACTTTCCACCGCCGAGTTAGCCGCCTGCGTCGCCGCCAGCTCGACTTGTCGTTCAGACTCCACAAGCGCTTCAAGCCGCTTAAGCTCCACGACCGACGCCTCTTCCTTCGCGGCCAAGGATTCAGTCGCTTCGGTTAAGGACGCTCTTGTTTGTTCTAGCTCAGCGACAAGCGCGTTTGCTTTCTCAGTTGCCTGTTTCGATTCCTCAGCGAACTTGTTTGCGTCACTTCGAAGTGTTGCAATCAACTCTAAATTCTCAGATTCAGAAACGGAAAGCTCGGTTAATTTAGCTTCAGTGGACGCCAGTGCATTTTTAGAAAAAACCCGCGCTTTTTCCGCTTCGGTTTTTTCTTCTCTCGATTTCACAAGCGCCGCTTCGGCGGCTTGAACCGCGACGATTAATTCAGCCTCTCTTTCACTCGCCGCTTTCGTTTCACGCACGGCTTTTTCAGACACCGCCTTTGCGTTTTCAACCGTGATATCGGCTTTGGTACGCACGTTTTTGTCGGCCACGACCCGTCCGGCAAGAAGCGCCTCCGCGCGCGTGGCTCTCGTTTCAGACTCAGCCCTCGCTTGTTTCGCCGCTGTCTCGGCGTTCGCGAGTTTTGACTTGAGAGACTCGGTTTGAGATCGCAACGCTTGCAATTTAGAGTTCGAGTCATTTGCTTTCGACTTCGCATCCTTCGCGAGTTCGTCTCTTTTCTGTTCAGCCTCTCTGGTCTTCTCCCGAGCCTGCGCCGCGGACGCTTCCGCGGTGCGCAACGAAGCTTTCGCGGATTCTAACTCGGTCTCGAGTTGCGCCGCTTCGCCGGCGGCGGTACCCACTGCTTTGAGCGCGGATTCAATTTCAATTGCTCCGGCCACGTCATCGCCGCGCAACTCTTGCAACTCTTTCGATGTTTTAGCGAGCAGAGCCTCGATACGCGTTGAGAGCGGTACTGAGGAATTAGCGTTCGTCCTGCCATCGGGAGAATCATCACTCGAAAACCCAGAAAAAAAGTCAACAGTCCACCGCGTGAGTCGGCTTTGTTGTTTAGACGCTTCAGAAGGAGCCTTCATCTCTCGCATCTCGCGCTCGCGCGCGTCCAGTGCGGCTTCACGGCGGGCGAGCGCGGCGGCGAGTCGCCGCGCGTCGTCCTTCGCCGCTGCGGTTTCCGAGTTGGAAACCGCAAGGGCTTGTTTAGCTTTTTTGCGAGTTTGTTCTAGTTTTGAGCTCGCCTCTTTTGCGCCAGCCGCCTCTACCAAGGCTCTGCGCTCCGCTTCCACGCGGCTCGCCTGCGCCTCTTCTGCATCTTGACGCGCGGATTCAAGCTGCAAACGAAGCGCGACGGTCCGCGCCTTTTCCTCGGCGGCGCGCGTTTTGGCGTCGGAGGCGGCGGCGGCAGCTGCGGCGGCGTCGCGTTCGCGCGCGGCGTCGCGCGTCGCGTCTAGCTCCGCTCTGGTTTCGTCCAGCTCCGCGATCACCGATCGCAAAGTGTTGTTCGCCTGATTTAAGTTTCCCTCATAAACCGCGGTTGCGTTTGTTTTCGCATCTACCAAAGCGCGTTCCAGCGTTTCCAAGCGATCGAACAAAGCTTGTTCCACTCGTGCAGGGGTCCACGCCTCATCCGGCGTACCTCCCATCGCGGCGGCGACTCTTCGAAGCACGTTCGCGGCGATACCCAACCTCTGATCTGAGATCGAACGAGCTTCCAACGTAGACGCCGCTTCAGCGGTAACTTTTGCCAGCCTTTTCTCAGCCTCGAGCTTCGCCGCAGTTTTTTCAACCGCGTCGAGTTTCACAGCCTCCAACTCCAAACGCGCATTCTCCGCGGCTGACTCAGCTAATTTTTGTCGCTCAATCATATCAGCCTCCCTCTCGTTCCACTGCTTTTCTTGCGACGAAATCAACGTTTCCCGCGCTTCAAGGCTCGACCGGAGCGTCGCCGCTTCTGTTTCCAGCGAAGTCGCTTTACCTTGAGCCGCTCGGGCGCGCTCCGCAAGAAGCGCTTCCGTCGCTTCAAGCTCGGCGACTTTTTTTGACGCTTTTTCCAACCCGAGCTCTGCAGCTGCAGCCCTCTCCGCGGCGAACTCAGTTTCCAAGGCCGCCTTTTCCAAGTCAAGCTTTTCCTTTTCGGTAAGCGATTGTAACGATTGCATTTCAGTGTCTGGTTTCGCGTCTCGATCAGCCAGTGCCAATCGCAGCGCTTCTTCCTTCTCCGCCAAAGCCTTCTCGGCGCCGCGCATGTTCCGCACGGCGACTCGCGTTTCCTCTTCGCGGCGAAGTTCAGCGTTTTTCGCGTCTTCAACCGCTTTTTGCGCCGCTGCAGAGGCTTGTTCAGACGCCTTTTCGCTTTCCACGAGTCTACTTTCCACGTCTAGAAGCGCCTTTTCTAACTCTAACGCCTCAGCGCGGGCGATTTCAGCTCTGGCTTCAGCGTCGAGTCTCTTTCGTTCCGCAGTTTTAGCGGCGGCGGCGGCATCTAATTTTTCTTGCTCTCTTTGCGTCTCAAGCTCCAGTGATCGTTCCTTTGCTCTTTTTAATCGGATTTCTGAACTCTCCAGCGCCTCTTTCGTCTCCACAAGTTGCGCTTTCAAAAAAGCAGTCGCGGCGGCGTATTGCTTGTCCTTCTCCGCCATCTCTAAACGTAAACTTTTCAGGTTTGATTTTAGGGTTTGGATTTCGAGTTCGTTTGATTTTACTTTTTCAGTCAACTCGGCGTTGGTTTTTGTTAACGTGACGTTGGAAGCTTTTGAGTCCTCCAGCTCTTTTCGCATCAATGCCACTTCATCTTCCCTTTCAGTGACCGTTTTCTGCAAACTTACGATTTTGGAGTACAGCCGAGACGCCTCCGTCTCTGCGCGCATCTTCAGCTTGAACTTTGCCTTTTCCGCGTCCGCCAGCTTCGTTTCCAAAACGCGCGTCGCTTGCGAAATTTTCGTCTCCGAGAGTTGCGCCTTGTTAGTCGCCCCTTTCAGTTGCTGCCGCAGCGAAAGAACCTCCGCGCGTAGCTTTTTCGCAGCGTCAGAAGCAGTGGCGCCTTGAGCCTCCTTTTCAGTCAAGCGCTTCAGCAACTCAGTCTTTTCCTCCTTTAGAACCTCAAGGCGCGTAACTTCCGACTCGGAGATAGTTTTTTTGGAGGAATTTCCATTTTGATCAAGTTTCTCAACCGCGGCTTTGACGTTTGAAACACCCTTAATTTGCGCCGATACCAACCGCAAGCCCCACGCGCTCCGCCGGTCCCGTAACTCTTGCATCTCGTTCTGAGAATACGGTTTGCCTGTTACGGACGCACGCGCGGCGAGTTTCTCCATCTCCACGTCCAGCTTGGTGACTTCCGACGCGCACTTCGAGACTTCACGCCACGTCCCCGCGAAATTAAGGTACCCGCCGCTTGCGCTGGTGTCGGAATTAGCGGCTCGTACTCTGTTGATTTCATCAGCAGCGCGCCGAACGAGTCGCCCGGAAACGTCTTCTTGCTCGAACTGCTTGATCTCACTCATCAGCGCGTCCACGTCTGCTTGCACCCTGGCGATGGCTTCGTCGGACACGAAACGTTTACCCTTCGCGCTTTGCTCCGCGCGGAGCTCGCCCAACCTCAAACGCCGCCGCTCCAGGTGAGATTTGAGTTCGGCGCGAAGGGAAGCGCCGAGTAAGGAGTCTCGCGGAGACTGTGAGTTCTGCGAGTTCCGTGTCGAGTCTTTCTGCAAACTCCTTTCACTCGCCCCGCTCGCGGATTCCATCTCCAGCAGCCGCTCCAATCGGGACCTCGCTCGGTCGAACCGCGTAGTGTCGTCGTCGCGTTCGTCGTCGTCGTCGTTTTCCGGGCCGCCGGGTCCGCTTTGATTTTGATTTTGTCGCATCCACCGTTCGCCTTTGGATTCGCTCCCTGTGCCAATTGTGCCGTCCACTGTTAGGGAGTCCGCTTCGGCTTGTCTCTCACTCGCTAGAGTCTCATCTACTGAGGTACCGGTAGCTGTTCCATCATCACTGATCACCCTCGCGTTTGGTGCGCGTCCTCTTGCATTAGATCCACCAGACGAAGAGACCCTCGGAGGAGGCGCCAGGGCGTTGAACGCCAGGTACGCTGCAGATGCGATTAAACCGCCAGCCCCAGCTCCCCGGGCGAGGGCAACCCCTGGCGCAATGATGGAAGACACCCCAGGACCCACCACCCCAACCATCCTACAGCCTATTTCAGCAGTCACAGCGAAGTCCATCAGGGGAACAGCCGCACCAATCACCGCCGCAAAAACCGCTCGCGGGTTAAACCCGTTTTTGAACCAAAAGTCGCCGTTTTTGTCCTTGCCGTCGACTAACGCGGCGGTGTCGATGGCGCGTTTTCGTATTAAGAAGTAGTCGGTTAAAGCGATGGCCATAGTAGGGGCCACAAAAGCTGTCGCGACGGCAAACGCACTGCCTCCAGCAAACGCCGCCAAAGCGTCTACCGACCGACTCGGAACGCCGCTTACAAAAATTGTACTCGCCGCCGCGAACAGCGCGACGTTTGCGTCGCTTATCGTGGTGCTCCCTTTGCCACCAAAGTTGGCTCCTCCGCCTCGGATGACTGACGTAGCTGATGGGGCCGCGACCGCAACAAGTAAAGGGAACATCCAGCTTGATAGTTTTGAGCCTATTTCTGCCCCAAACGCCCCACTCGGATTCAACGCCGAGGAAACAACAACCGCCGCTAGCGCCGCCGCGATCGGTAACCGCTTCGCGTACCGTGCCGCTCGTTCGCCAGCCGGCGGCAACGCTTTTCCTAGCTTGCTCGCCTCTGTCGCAGCTGCCACGGTTGCGCTAGCGGTGGTGTCTAGGAATGCCGATGACATGACGAACCAAACGCCTACCAAGCCTAGGCCGATATCCAACGAGGCCATGGATCCTGAGAACAGCGAGCTCGTACCGTTCGCCGCTGCCGCTGTTACATTCGCTTTGGCGACAATCGCCGGCCCAAACGCCGCAACCTTGGCGGCGCTCAAAGCGGCGACGATCGCAAACGCGCCTCCTAGTTTCACTAAAACGGCCCTGCAGAACGCCCCGCCTGCTGGTGACTGCGCGAGCCACGCCAACAAGTAACAACCAGCGCTGGACCACGCCCCAGATCCCAGCACGCTCGCCGCAGGCGCCACCGTCGCGGCGAGGACGTGCATGGCGTTTGCGCCGGCCAGGAAGTGCCCGGCGCACAGGGCGCTGCACACCAGGCGCCTGGCGGAGGTCAACACCCTTGCACCTTCCACGCCAAACGCAGCTCTAGCGAGTAACGGGAATCGCACGCCGTAGTTCGCCGCAGGGTGCGCAGCGGCGGCGAGAAGCGGCGCCACAATTGCCGTGGCGCCGGCGGCGACTGCGAACGCGACGAGCGGCGGCGGCACCGCTGAATTTATCGGCGACGCCGCGGGCCATTGCAGAACCTTCCACGCTGCGAACGCGTACGCCACGGTCACCGCAGCTAACGCGTCTCTCGCGGTTGAAGAAGAATCGTCGCCGATTGCAAGCAGCTTTGAAAACGGGCCCAGTTTCGGCGCGTTCGACACGACGCCAGAAGCGCCGCGTTTTAGGTACCGACCCCGATCGGTCGATCCATCGTTCGGGGTGTCATCGTCGGTGGACGCGCGAACTACGATGCGGCGTCGTAGAACACGCGTTTGTGGTCTCGTGAACGTGTGATACGCTGTGACACTGTCAACGCTCGTCTTCTCGAAGCGCCTATCCTGTGTCTCTGTCTTGTGCACCATGTATCCCCCGGGGGCGAGCGCCGCGCGCGGGAAAGTGCTTTTTCGCGCTTTACCGGCTGACGTCACGACGCGCCTGGCGAACACAGAAGTCGAGCCTGTTCGTGACCACGCGCCAACTCCGGCTACGCTGTGTATTCTGTGCATAGCTCTTGACGATACGCCCTCGCTGGATTGCTGGGGAACGATGCCCGAGGAAGAGGCCACGGCACTCATCGGACTCGTCTATCCGATTGCACGTCCACGTCAGAAATTTATCACCCGGCCCTGAGGTGTGTCTCCCTCCGAGACCTCCTGTGTAATTGTCGCCGCGCGCCAAGTCCCCCTCTCTAACTCGATCCCTGACGCGCTTATATCCGAGACGCGCTGTCGCACTGCGAAGTCCCACTGTGCCGCTCTATGGGGCCCGTCACCCGCTTCTCGGCACGGCAATCGGAGATCTGATATGGGCGATTTTCCAGAAGATTTTCGCGTTGTTTCCGAAACAACTACTGTATCGAAACGTCCTCAGAGCTATGACTCCGCTCTTCGCGTGCGAGCACACAGTGGCGCGCAGGGCGTTAAGAGGCGTAGAACTCACGGAGGGGGAGCTAGTTACAACAACTGAGTGAGGGTGATGACATGGCAGGTGAAGCGGTGCTGGCACGGGAGGGACAAACACGGCTGCGCGGAGTGCAAGCCCTGCCCGCACGGCAAGCTGAAACACCACTGCGCGGAGTGCAAGCCCTGTCCGCACGGCACGGTGAAAGGCGACTGCGTGCAGTGCGTCGGCTGCCCCCACGGCAAGATGAAAAAAAACTGCAAGGAGTGTAAGTCCCCCCCCCGCTGCTGCGCAAAGTCCGATACAAGTAAAGGAAGAGCCGTTCAACCTCCACGGCTACGACGACTTCGGAGACGGCGATTAGGTACAGTAGTTAAAATGAAGTCGATTCATAAGTCTCATCACACCCCCTCTCACGGCGGCGGTATCCTCTTTGCCCCCACCGACTCCAGCAGCCGCTCCAGACGCACCCCCCTTAATTTAAAATCACCTTTGTCCCCGTCGTAAACGTACTTGTCGAGAAAGAACAAAACAACCCCATTGGTCCATCCAAAGCCGCGTTGCGGGGTGTACTCACCGCCTGCACCGGGCCGGCTGCCCATCACCTGCGCGTCGTACTTCTCGTGCATGTGCTTGCTCGATTTCAACAGCTGTGCGTTTGATTTTATCCACCGTCTGGCGGTTTCCCTGGCGAAAGTTTTTCCCTCATCGCCGCCAAACAAATCGCACCCCTCCACCAACATGTGCACCAACGGCGCCCACGCGTTTGGGTAGTCCCACTGGTGCCCGGTTCGGCGCAACGACGTGGCGATGCCTCCGGGCATGGGAAGTCCTGATTTAATCAACGATCGGACGACATCTATGGCTTGCTTTGAATTGCTTTCAAATGCTCCGCACCACAGCGGGACGTAATCGGACGCTCTGTATCCGCTCGTGAACCCCATGTTGTAGAACCTGTTTGCGGTTTGTGAAAATTTCGGATCGCTCGCGTTTTCGTCGAGCAGAATATCCCTCCACCGGTTCGTTTCGCGGTCAAACAGCACGGCGTTGAGACACGTTCGCCGTCGGTTGGCTTTGATTGCGAATACCGATGCGGCTGCGGATGCTACAGAGTCCTTGACCCAGGTCAAACACGTAACATCCTCCGCCTTCACCTCACCCGCGATGAACGCAATGTCAGTTTCACAGCGCAACATCAAACCGTTCAAGTCAGCCGGGACGATTCGCGTGGTGCGGATGGAGGCGAGGGAATCGATAGAAGGAGATCCTATCACCTTGTACGTCCCCGGGTTCAACCCGCCCGGTGTGACGACGTCTCCCCTCTCAGTTCCACCAGCGTAATCAGCGTCCCCGAGCCACCTACTTCCGAAATCGTGGCCGCTCTCCGCCGCGCTCGCGACGTCCCGGTACAACCTTTTTCTCTTTTCTTCGTCGTCCAGAACCCCCGCGGATTTCGCGAGCTCGACGTCTTCCCGGAAAGATTCAGGACGCGGTTGGTCCGTGAATGCCCAGTACCGCGACAGGTAAACGAAATCCCCTGTGGTCTTGTGCGCTTTTGATGTCAACGGAACATCAACGCGCACGACACGTTCGGGCTTTGTGAGGTATTGATACTCTTTCAATAGCAAAGGCAAAGCATATCTGATTAAGCCAATCGCTTTCGTCTGCGGTCGCGGTCTTTTCTGTTTCGGAGGCGTCGGCGGCGGCCACTCGTCCCATATTTTCAACTCAGAAGCGTCTTGCTCTGCGTACGCGTCTCTCAAAGCTTCATACACCACCCTGACAATTGTCGCCAAAACAGGCGGTTGCGTTCTGTTCAGGTAATACACCCGCGCACCGTTCGGTACAAAGCCGTATTTCTCGACTAGCGATAATAAATTCCGCGCCACGCCCTCCGCGGTGTTTAGCATGCCACAAGTTAATAGCCCAACAACAGTCCAATACGAGTCCCAATAATACGTCTCCCTGAACCGCTCGCCTGGTACGATGGCGGAGTGGGGTAACGCGAGTAGCGTGGAGACTGATTTATTTTTATTGTTTGTTTTTTCGTCGCCGTCAGTGGTATTCAGAGCTGATGAATCACTTTCCACTATTACTGTAGGTGGTCGTGCTAAGTGTGGCCACATGTTGTGAACCTTTACCGCGAAATCCCTGGCCCACGCGGTGACTTCGTCGGCGCCTCGTGTGATTTGGATGTACTTCAGGAACCGGTCGGTGGCGAAAGGGGGGCCTTCGGGTGCCCAATCAGGCAAAGTTGTAGATGCCATTTGGTTGCCGAACCTCCTGTCTGCTCCATTATTGACCGGGTCCGGCGGTCCAGACTCGAACCACTTCTCGATGAATGCTTTCACTTCGTCATCCCCGACCGGCATCTCATCCGCCCACGCCTGTAACACGACCGAAGCGGGCGCCGTCGTCGGTGTGTCCACGAAATCTTTCGAATCACCCCAGATCCGTAAGCGCTGCGCCGCTTCCAACACAGGGCCTTCGCAGTAAAGCTTGTGTACCGCGGCGAGCTCATCAGGGTCATCCACAGGCGCCACCGCGACCGCGCCGGTCACGGCCACAGCGGTCATCGTCCTGCACGTTGGCGCGCCCTAGAATGTGACGAAGTGCACAGGACGAAACGAAAAAAACAGTCGTTGTTGAAGCAAACGGCCGTTTCAGCGAAGAATTGAAATGAGCAGAGGAAAGTTACACGTTCTCTCTAGTTCGTTTATTACACAGACTAATTACCTACTCAACTAGAAACCAAAACAACAACCCTTCCCACTAAACTAGTTGTAGTTGAAGTGCGCGGCGAGTTTTGGGTCCACTGTTTTCGTCCCAATAACTAAAACCTGCTGCGCGAATGCGGGAAGCGCGGGCCCCGTTTTTTCCACGGAGACTGCTTTTTTTTCAGAACCGAAAACGTTTCGCATCGTTACTTTTACGAGACTCAAATCCTCGCTCCCGAACCCCGGGCCGAAGGATGGGGCGACAGCTACTGAGATCAATACTCCTCCTGCTCTGAGAGCGCGTTTGGTGTCGTAATACACACTCTCCGTTCTCGTCCCTTCAGTGAACAAACAGTCAGAAGATGATGCAGAACTAGATGCATCTAAAATCTCATCAATCCTCCGCTCATCAAAAACCACGACGTCCAGCGACCCGGGGTTTACTTTTTCCAGAAATGAGATTGCATCACCCGCAACAATCCGAAAAACGTTTTTGTTCGAAGAGCCTTCGCCTTTCGTCTTTTCACTGACTGACTGTTGCTGGCCCGGGTTGCTATCCAGGCTGTCGCCAAACCCTCGCTGCAAAACGTTCACTAAATCTGCACTGCGCTCCATCAGCGTGACGGAACAAAACGCTCCGCCTTCGGACCCTCGCCGGTGTCGTTTCGTGCTCCGTTCAACGCACTGTTTTTTTAAAGAACCGTACGCGGCGATGTTACCTCCAGAACCTCCTATTAACAATATGCGTACACTACGACTCCCTATGGCGAACTGGGGTTGCCATTTTAGGGCTTGCGTGCAGATTTCTATCGTAGCCGGCGGACTCGTAACCGTGCCGCTACGTAAATCGAAACTCGCTCGTATTTCGTTGTTTATTCTCAGCGCCCGCGAGCCGTCGACCAAATCCACGACGTCAACAAGTGGAAGTTTTGTGTTATCTTCAGACTGCAATACACTGCCCATCTCCATCTCTGCTATTACTGTTTTAACCCCAGCTGGCGCACACGCGAATGCGGTCCCCGGGACGCCGCGCAGCCTGCACAGATCGATCGACGCGGGAATTTTTGGCTTCAGGAATTTACCCAGGTGTTTTGTCATGGCGTCGTCGTTCCCTTTGTGGTGCGCCCCTAACGAGTTGTGATGCCGCATACCCATGGCCCACTCCGCGGCTTGGAACGCGAACCACGCGGTCGTGCCGCCCATTATGCCCATCGTGGGCCGCGTCCAGTCCCCCTTCCTCAACGCATCGCCAAGTAACAAATCCAGCGGTAACAGCAACGCGGCGAGAATCACTCGTACTAAAAAGGCAAACGCGCGTAAGATTGGTGACGCGCCGGGTTTGTACCGCCGCGCGTTCGCCTCGCGTTTCTTGCGCTCCCGCGCGTACCCGGGGTACGCCGCGGTTGCCTCGGCGTTCGGCATCGTAGGGAGACCGCGTACGTGTGCCTACGCGGAGTGGCCGCCCTGATGGAAGTCAAACGAAGAAAACGCGTCAAACGAAACAACCTCGAAAACTGAGTCACCGAAAAAATTATCGACACTGGCGGCGGCGCGCGATGGGTCCTCCGAGCGGGTGCTTGGTCCTGGTGTGCGGCCACCCCAGTTCGGGGAAGAGTTTAACAGCTGCGGACCTATCACGACGACTCACTCAAAAAGGTGCTAACGTCAAGCTAGTCGACGAACCTTTGTTGCACTTACCCCGGAACGCGAGCTACCAAGATGCGAGGTCCGAGAAAAACACACGCGGGTTACTAAAAGCGACAGTCGAAAGAGCCATTCACAAAGACGGCCCTGTCGTGATACTCGACGCGAACAACGGAATAAAAGGCTACCGGTACGAGCTGTGGTGCATCGCACGGCAAGCCGAGGTGCGGTTTTGCGTGGTGTACTGCAACACGGATGCGGGCAAGGCCAAGGCGTGGAACACAGAGCGACGGAAAGATCTTTCCGCGGCGGCGGAAGGCTGTTTCGAAGAAACAAACCAATCGTTCGCGAATCAAACCGCGTCTACTCGAACCGAGTGGGGCGGGTACGACGACAACATTTTCGCCGACTTGGTGTTCCGGTTCGAGCAGCCGGACGGGCGGAACCGGTGGGACTCGCCGTTGTTTGTGGTGACGCCGGAGGAGGTGTCCAACACAGAGACTGTTGATACTAATGAAGGCAAAAATAATAGTGAAAAGAAAAACGAAATTGACCGTGACGCGTCCTACGGGTTCCCCAAGCGCCAGTCCCTGGATGGGTATGACGACCTACCACCTACAAGAAGTGAAACACTCGACAGCTGTGTTTATTCAATCCTCGGCATCCCCGACCCATCACAAAAAGCAAATAATTCAAACCGAAACGGCAAAACGAGTTCGGGAATATTGAGAGCGATTGCGAAGAGCGCTTCGACGCAACCCACAACTCGACCAAGCGACGCATCGTTAAGAGCGGACGTCGACGCGGGCGCGCAGGACATAATCGACGCCATAGTTAGGTTTGACAGTGAAGCAGGTGGAGGCGGTTTATACGGAGGTATCGCTACGTACGAGTTTGGACAAGGCGTTGCTCCGTTGCGTTCGCGAAGCACGCCGTCGTTGCAGATTTTGCGAAAGTTGAAACGCACGTTTCTGAAAACAGCCGGCGCGGCGGTCGGGAGCGGCGACGCGGCTTCTGTACGCGCCGCGGCAAGACGGCTGTTCGTGGAACACGTCCAACGAGATGCGAACTTGAACAGCTGGTAGGATTAGGGCTTTTAAGGCTTATTAGGGTTTATTAGGATTAACTACTTAAGGGCATGACATACAACACATCAATAACTAATCAACCAACTCTTTCAGCCACAGGTCAACCACTTGCTCTGAACCGTACCACGCTTCCTTCGAGTCTGTGTCGTACGTCCCCACCCTCGACATGCTGTGAAAAACCCCATCCACGGAAACATTCAATGCGCCTACAAGGGTTGCGAAGTCGCTTGGTACCACGGCGTCGCCGATTATCCCACCGCCCTCGCCGCACACTTGGGTGTAGGAATTTGCGCTGTACCCCGGCAGGGTTTTCTTCGCCTCGGGAGATGCGTTGCCTCTCACGGTTTTACCCGCAACGCAGACGTACTTCATTCCTTGGGTTTTATAGTAAGCCCCCGGCCATTTCGCATCGACCCATGCCAGCGCCCCTCGAGTCGCGTCACTCGCGTTGGCTGAAGCGGGCGCGACGTGGTGCGGTGCGCCAAGGGTGACTAGGGATCGGACGGAAGGATGCGGTTTCGTAGGATCGATTTTCGCAAAGTTTGACTCTCGCTGCGGCTCTTTCGCCCAATACCGAAATTTCTTCGTGAAGTCCATGTCGTTGAGCGCGCCGCCGATGTACGCCCTGGCGAGCCAGCCCCCCGCCGAATGCGCGACGATATCAACGTTTGTAGAACAAGGGTTTCTCTCCAGTGCTTTATTAACAGCTTCGTCGACCTTCTCCAGGTACCACGTGTATCCGGGTTCGGTTGTTCCTTTTCGCGTATCCCAAAATCCCGGGCTCCACACCGCTCGTAATATTTTAGCCCAATCCTTGCGTTCCAGTTCAACGACCTCCACGTCGAATCCTCTGATTTTTAGTGCGTTGGCTAGGGATACAGATGAATTCCCAAACGGAGCCGTGTAATCGACCGTGTTGTTCCCGAACCCGCCTAGGATCACGATGGGGGGGGCGTTTTTAGGGGCAACGACTCTAGTCACCGAATGGCCTTGAAACGTCAAGCGATCGTTCTTCCACTCATCCACTCCACTCGAAGCGGGTGCGTCCACTGATGAGGAGGCCCGGGTGAGAGATACACGTCTGCGCACGGAGGTCGCACGCGTACTGGGAGACACGTTCGGTCGCGTCCGCGCACTTTGACCACCGAGTACGGGCGCTTGGGAAAGCATGGTGTGACGTGCGTCGAGTTGTGTCGTGTCGCCAAGTGGCGGTGCCGACAGGACGTCCTTTCATTTTGCCAAACACCAAAAAAACTTGCAAGCCTTGGATTTTTCCGTTGAACCGTGGAACACCCCGCCGGTTCGTCACAGCTACGACGCGCGGCCGTATCGCCGCGTCGGCTCTGTCGTTCGTTCGACACCGCGAAACGGACGATGTCCGCGATTTCGCATCCGTCGAGGTGTGGCGAGGGTCAGGTTCAGGGTCGTGCCATGGCCCGATCACTAATCCTCATTTTTGTGTTCGCCAACCTCACACCAACCGCGCTCGCGGATGAGTACGACCACAAGTACTCCGTGGGCGACAAAGTGATCCTATGGGAAAACAAAGTGGGCCCTTATAACAACCCCCAGGAGACGTACAACTACCACGAGTTGCCGTTCTGCGGGGTGGATGCAGATTTACACGGGGATAGTGGTAAGCCTACGCACAAATGGGGCGGGTTAGGGGAGATCCTGCAGGGCAATGAATTGATAGATTCGAACTACGAGTTCAAGTTCCGCGTAGACGTAGAGAAAACCACGCTGTGTTCCGATACGTTGACGCAAAAAACCGCCCGGCAGTTCAAACGCGCCGTCCGGAAGCACTACTGGTACGAGTTCTTCATGGACGACTTGCCTATTTGGGGCTTTGTCGGCGAGAACGTTAATGGGGACGGAGGCGTGAACGGCGACGACGAGGGTTCTGAAATTTCGACGTACCACAAAAAACGCGCTCATATGGGCAAAGACCCTCGTTCTATGCACGGGGTCATGGGTTCACATTCCTCTTCGGATTCATCTGATGATTCCTCATCCCAAACCCTTATTTACACCCATAGAAGTTTCGACGTCGGGTACAACGGCAACCGGGTGGTTTCTGTGAATTTAGCCGCGGAGAACCCCAAGCCGATCGTCGCTGGGACTAATTTACAGTTCACGTACAGCGTCACGTGGACCCCGTCAGACACGCTTTTCTCCAAGCGCTTCGAAAGATACCTGGACTACAACTTTTTCGAACACCAGATCCACTGGTTTTCGATCTTCAACTCGTTCATGATGGTCATTTTTTTGACTGGCCTCGTGTCCATGATTTTAATGCGAACGCTGAGGAACGACTACGCCAAGTACGCCAGTGATGTTAGTCAGGATGAAGAATCGTCTATGGATGACAACCAATCAGAAAGCGGGTGGAAGCTGGTGCACGGGGATGTGTTTCGTGCGCCTAAATTGTTACCCACGTTAGCCGCGTTACTGGGCACCGGCATGCAAATGACGCTTCTCGTGTTTTTCGTCATTCTCATTACAATCTTCGGCGCCATGTACGAAGGCAGAGGGACGATCATCACGGTGTTCATCGTGTGTTACGCGTTGACCAGTTTCGTGGGTGGGTATGTCAGCGGTGGCTATAACGCGCGTAACTCAGGAAAGCGGTGGATCAAAACCATGTTGCTCACCGCCGGTTTGTTTCCTGGGGCTGTCTTCGGCATCGCGTTCTTCCTGAACACCGTCGCGATTAGTTACCATTCCCTAGCTGCGGTTCCCTTCGGCACGATGGTCGTGATATTCTTCATGTGGAGCTTCATTTCGTTCCCGCTGGTGTTGTTCGGAACCGTAGTCGGAAGGAACTGGAACGGGGTGCCTGACCTGCCGTGCCGGGTGAAAACGATTCCGAGACCTATACCTGAGAAGAGTTGGTATGTCACGCCGCTGGCGATATCCCTCCTCTCCGGATTACTCCCCTTCGGCTCGATTTTCATCGAAACCTACTTCGTGTTCACGTCGATTTGGAACTATAAAGTGTACTACGTGTACGGGTTCTTTTTACTCGTGTTTTTAATTCTCGTGATCGTCACGCTGTGTGTTACTGTGGTGGGCACCTACTTCTTATTAAACGCCGAGAACTGGAAGTGGCAGTGGACTTCGTTTTCCGGAGCGGCGAGCGTGAGTTTATACGTCTACCTCTACAGCATCTACTACTTCCTGTTCAAAACCAAAATGACCGGGTTCTTCCAAACGTGCTTTTACTTTGGGTACACCGCTATGTTTTGCTTAGCGTTAGGGGTGATGTGCGGAGCGATAGGGTACGTCGGGAGCAACGCGTTTGTGCGGAGGATTTACAGAAACGTCAAAGTGGATTAGAGTTTTTAAGCTTGAAAAGGTTTCAATGTATCTCTGTCTCTCTTCCCTTATCATTCTTGACTCCTTGCTCTACCTCCTGCCTGCCTTGGCTGCGATGCCCATCACGGTGTCTATGACTTTGGAAAACAAACTTTCCACATCCTTGGTTCCGTGGGGAAGCGGAGGGAAGGGCATGTTTCCTTTGGGTTTGAATCCCTTAACGGCCGCGTTCACTTGAGTCGCGAGCTCTTCCGCCGTCGTGGCGAACGCGGCGAGCTCGGCGCACCGCGTATCCACGAATTTGTTCGTGTCGGAGAAACCGGGTGAGGTGTCGGTGGTCATGAACAGCTCACACGCGCCGTACAATGCGGCAACCGCGGCGCGGTCCGCGTACCACCCGGCGCCGGACAACACCGCGGAGTTGAATGCGTTGGAGGGGACGTCTCCGTTTTCTTTGGATGAGACTTTTTCTGACGAGTCATTCCCCAAGGCGTTCCTATGACCTAAGTCATCCTCCTCATCCTCTGGAGGAATCGCTTCGGGTTCCGGGGAAACAATGGCACGCGTAGCCCTGCTCAGCCCCACGCCCCATGCCCCCATCGCGCCGACCAGCTCATCGGAAAGCAGCGCGACTCGCGTGGTCATCGACGCGATGTTTTCAGGCGCCGCTTGCACCGCTATGGCCGCGGGCCAGTGGTCGATAAGCGGCTTGATCATGTCTAGGCGCCACTTAATTACCGTAGCGAGGCGTTCACTGGGTGTCGATTTCGTTAATTGCTCGTCATCCAGCTCCAACACCAACTTCACGGATAACCGGCTGTCGCATTCGTTGCAGAAATGGTGCACCAGCGCGCCGGCTGCGTTTGGAAGTTGGCCGATAACGGCGGGTGATAGGTTTAAATCAAACGCGGCTTGGCGTAAAGCGTCTTTCGACCAGCCGTATTGTGACACGTGTTTCATTGCGCCTTGAAGCAAGCGCGCCGTGAGCTGCCGTGTCGTGTCCTTGTCGTCGCGCAGCTTGAGGCGACGAGTGGTTTCTGAGGTGTCGTCCGAGGTATTCTCGGACGCATCAGCGGGAGATTCCGTCGCGTCCACGGCGAAGCCTCTGGTGAAACAAAATACACGGTCTCCAGTGACGTTGTTGCCACGTATACACGTCGATCGCATGTGTGTAGTAGGTGTAGCACACACAGTCACAACTGTTCTTGTGCTCGTCACAGTGGCGGAGCGCTGCGCCAATCGAAAGCTTGACCTTAATCGATTCATGTTTCCACACAGATTGTGTATCGTCTCGATTCAAGTCGATCTGAAGTGTTCTAAGTTCTAATGGGTTCTACTTGTTCTAGTGTTCTACGGACAAAATTACTTGGTTTCAGACCCTCCGAGCACAGCAGGCATGGCGATCGCCCCAGAAGTCCCGACCATCAACGCCACGGTAGCTCCTTGCGCGAAAATACGCGCGCGCATCATGTGCTGGCTAAAATTCGCGTGCCCGGATTTGAACGCCACGAACCCGGCGCAAAGAACCGCGCCTGTGATACCGGCGCCGACTAAAACTAACGGGTTACGCGTGCCTTTGCGGGGGGGGAGAATGTCCTCAGGTAAAGCGGTGGGGTCCGACATGCACGAGGGTTAGGGGTGCGGAAGCGGAGTGAGCAGATATCGAGAATGACGTGTCTTATTTTCGACGAAGATAAAAAAATCGCGCCGAACTTGGGAACTGACTCGACTCCATGTCCTATCTCCCTGCTCTTCGCGCCTCACTCGAGGGCTACGCATCCCCCCTGGTGTTCGCCATGGCACTCACATCGTTGGCGACGGTGCCAACGCGATGCACTCGAGTTGGTTCTATGAGCAAACAGTCACACACCGCACGCGCGACGAACGATCGGCACATCTTATCAAATCCAGTTGGCGTTCGAACCGCTAGACAAATTCGTTGGCACCGTGTTTCGCTTGTCAAGGCGAAAGGTACCGGTGATGACGGAGACAAAGAAACAAAGAGCGACGAGTCAGGCGATAATAAAGTCAACGATGCGCGCGCCGCGTTACTCGCTAAGGCTGCGGCGTACAAGAAAGCCGCGGAGACGGACTCGAAGCAGATGGGCGGCAAGGAGGAGCTGAAAAACGTGGTGAGCGAAGCGATTAGGAAAGTTGAATCAGGCGAGGCAGATTCAGATACCTCCGACGCCAATTCTTTCCAGCAAAAGCAGGTAAAGGTAAAGATCATCTCGCGCGATTCGAGCTACAACCCGTTCGACGAGGACGAGCAAGTGGTGGGGTTTGAGGATAACGGGCAGGTGTTCACGCCGGAGAGCGGCGGGAAATGGGGGCGGGACGATGGATCGGATTTGGGCGAGAAATCGAAATTCGCGTCAATGTTGGACGATGGCCGCCGGCGCGAACGCGGCGTAGGGGTAGACAACGACACCGAGGAGGTCATCACGCGGACCACGTTCGACGATGAAAGGTATAACGTAAAGAAAGCACCGGTCAAGAATGTTGACAGTACCGATCAAAGTAAAACTGAAAGCAAAACTGAAAGCGATGCATCTTCCGAAGAAGACGCGTACAAGCCGAAAGTAAGCACGTGGGGCGTTTTCCCTCGCCCTGATAACATTTCCAAAACGTACGGCGGCGGGAAAACGATCAAAGCGGGTGAATTTAAAGCAGAAACAGAGGAGGAGAAGGAAGAACGACGTGCGCGAGTGAAGCAAAAACTAAATAAATACAGGGAGGACGCGGGAATCACGGTGGACAACGGCACGCGACGGCGGTGGAACATGGCGCTTCAGGAGTGTCAGACGTTGATGCGATTAGGAAGATTAGCGGAAGGCCGGGATCTGTTGGAGCCTATCGTGCTTCAAGATGAGATCAACCCAAGAACTCAACTTGGAGGCGAGATAACTTTCCACTATGCTATGTGTCTCGATAACACCCAACGCAGAGACGAAGCGCTTGAGATGTACAAGCGGTGCATCGGTAACCCGCACGGGCAGGTTAGCAAGTTAGCGGATCGAATGATCTGGGGCATGACCACCGCTTCCACAAAAATGAAAGCAGACCAGTTTGATTACGACACGATTAAGGACAAGTACGACCCGTTTTTAATCAAAATGACCACGGAACGGCAGGATTGGAAAATCGAGAAAATGGACGAAGAGGAAGAGAAGGCGCTTAAGAATATGACCATCGGGAGTATTTTGGGCGTGTTGGCGATTCCACTCGCGCTAGGCGCGTTCATTGTGTTTAAATAGTTCACTTTAGAGGTTTATTAATACAAGGTAACCTATCAACTATTGAGAGCTTTTGCTTTTTACCTTCCATTCCTTCCCCTTTTTTTCGTGCAGCTCCCACCCGCCTTCGCCGTCGCCAAGTAGTTTCAATTCCAAACTGTGAAACTTTCGTAATTCTAGTCTGTGCGCAATGCTCACCACGGTAGTCCCTTGCGCGATGACTCTTTCATAAAGCAACCCCTCTTCGTCCGGGTTGATCGCGGATGTTGCTTCGTCCAGAATCGCGAACGGGGGCTTATGGTAGAACAGCCGGGCGAACCCAATTCTTTGGCGCTCGCCACCGGATAACACGTCGTTCCACTCCAAGTGACGCGTGTTCAGACCGACGCTCGGGACTCCTCCGTCTACAAACTTTCCGAGCCCGGCGAGACGCAAACACTTTTTGACGATTTCGTCCTCTTCGTCTTCGAGTTTGTTGTCGAGCTTTTTTGAAGAGCCGTTCCTTGAGCCCGGCGGTGAGTTCTTCCTCCGTTCGCGTTTAATCCGCTTGGCGTTGCTCTCCGCTAACGCCACGTTTGGGTACACGACTTGGTCCCTTAAACTGCCTTGTAACAAATAGGGCCGCTGGGGAAGCCACATCATGGGTTTTTGAGATTTGTTTTTTCCATTTATTGATGGCGTTTTTACGGATCCGGATAGCGGCGCCCACAACCCAGCCAACACCCTCAACAAACTCGTTTTCCCACTTCCATTAGGGCCGGTGATCAGTAAGTTACTTCCAGGGTTCACAGACATAGTGACGTTTTGAATTAGTAACCGATGGCCGCCCCCGGGCTCGGGCGCCCCGACGCTCACGGAGTCAAACGCGATACCAGAGGAGGTACCACTGTTGGTTTGTTCTTGAGTCGACTTATCAGAAGCAGTACCTCCTTGTTTTCTCACCAACCGCAACTTCGCCAGCTTCTCTTTCGCCGCCTGTAAGGTTTTAGCATCCTCTTCCTTCACCCCAAGGTCCATGGTCCTGAACAACTGCCCAAGCCGGTGCGTGTACCCCGCGAGTTCGTCCAAGTTGCGGCCCAACAGAAGAACCTCAGTAAACGCTGACCCGCAACGAAGCATGAGCTCTTCAGTAGCGCGGAAGGTCGAGATCCTTTCACCCTCACTATTAGCAGCGCGTACCATGAAAGGAACATGAACAAATATCGACCCAACCAACAAACCCTGGAATTTACTCACGTTATCGGCGACGGATTTGCGAATCCTTTGAAGCGCGTGCCACCTTTGCGTCACTACGAGGTTCTTCAACCCGTCATCTAAGATTCCAATCTCGCGTTCAGCCCCCCCTAGCAACGCAACCTCCTCGGCATGCGCAATCAACCGCGCGTGCGTGTGCCGAAACCCCCCTTCAAGCGCCTGTTCCTTCGCGATCATCTTGCCGAGCGACGGCGCCATCTGTCTCAACACGGCGGTGATGAAAATTTGGGCGCCGAAGAGAGCGAGAGGCCTGCTGTACCCCAACTCTTTCGCAGCCTCAGTTAAACTCAACGTGAACTCAAGAATCGGCTTGAACGAGTGCCCGTACAGAAATGCGGCTTCCTTTGAAAACGCGTCTATGTCTGCTACGATTCGCTGGTCCACGTTGTCCAGCCCGCCCGTCCTTAAAACAGCGGTTCGGTAAAAATTGTTAGCGCTCATGTATTTCTTGTGCGCTTGCTTCGTCAGCGCGGCTCGCAGTTCGATCTGGATTAACGTCTCGGTGTACCTTAGGCCTGAATTAACAACAACAGCACTGCCCATCCACCCGCCGAAGTTGAAGAACCACCTGGTCCAGAACTTCCACGACGCGGTGGAAATTGCTCGGGTTAAGTAAAACGTGTTCACCTTGTTGGCTCGCACCGTTAGTAGCGTTCGCATGACTAGTAACGAAAACTGCGCGGCCAACAACTGGTTGAACCGGCAGAACGTACTTGGAGATGCGATTCTCAACAAGTAACTAACTTCATCCCAAAACTCGGCGCCGATCTTTTCCTTTCGTTTTAATGAGGAGTCGCCGCGTCCGCGTTTGCCCTTGCCGCCTTTAGGCTCAATTGGCTTTGTTAAGGTAGTCGTGGCTGTGCTGCCTGGGGCACCGCCAGGGGCGCCTGTCGCTGCACTCGAAGCACCCCCACTAGTGCTCTTCAACACGTCCGACCTCGTCTCACCCGCCTCACCTTCCTTTTCCTTCGCCTTCCCCTCCGCGTCTTTCAAATCCAACATCGTGGCGCACTCCTTGATTGCGGTGCTCGCGTTGTTTCGGTCGCGTGAAGAGAGCGCCACGAACTCGCGCGCGGCCAGGGACGAGAAGCCAACGCACGACACCGCGAGGAACGCGAGGTACAGCTTATCTTGCCGCACAACTTTGACTGGAGTGTGTATGGGGGGATTGGGGGGGTATCGGGAGGGTATCGGTCAGTACTTGGGTAGGTTCGTGGATTCAGAATTGACGCGACCGGTCGTTACACGGGGCGATTTGACCAATCCACTCCACACGTACTGTTCGTGTCCAACCCATCTTTGCCGTATTTCTTGAGCTGCGCGGCGACCACCAGCAAGCCTTGCACCAAACCCACGTCCTTCACCGTTACCGACTTCTTCTCCAGGCCCGACATCGTGGCGCGTCGTAGGTCTGCCAGTCACGTCGAACGTGCGAGGTAACAAAACCCGATTGATGACGAAAATAAATTAGGGATTGCGACGCGTGAAATGAATGAGCATGCATAGTCGGCGGCGGGCAGCACACTACTTCACTTGACTTCCACGAGCGCGGCCAAAGCCCTCTGGGCAGGTCGTATCGAACTCATCATGTCCCAGCGCGAACAAATGACCGCTGCGGGTACGTTTTAGGGTCTATAAACCCGCATGCATCCCCCGACATCGTCACCCCGCCACACCGCCGCTGCACTTTTCGCAATCATCCCACGCGCTTTTCCGAAACGCGTCGAAAACCCCGAAACGCGGTGGTCCTCGCGGTCAACCACCTGTCAATCGCCTGACCCACTTCCTTTCAAACCCCCTATCAAAGCACAGTCCCCACCGCGAACGCGGCGTGCGAGGAGGCTGTGATGCAAGGCTGGTTCTCCGAAGTGAGCGATGAGATGTGGCCCGGCCAGGCGTTGAGTTTAAAGATCGACGAGGTTCTGTTCCGAGGCAAGAGCGATTTTCAAGACGTGATGGTGTTCACGAACAAACAGTACGGCAAGGTGTTGGTGTTGGACGGCGTGATCCAAGCCACGGAGAGGGACGAGTTCTCGTACCAGGAAATGATCACACACTTGCCGTTGTGTTCGCTGAAAGAGGCACCGCGGAAGGTGCTCGTTGTCGGCGGCGGCGACGGGGGCGTGTTGCGGGAAATTACCAGGCACCAATCCATCGAACATCTCGACATCGCGGAAATCGACGGCATGGTGATCGAGATGTCAAAAAAGTACTTCCCCGGTATGTCCTGTGGGTTCGACGATTCACGAGTGCACGTGCATGTGACGGACGGAATCAAGTTCGTGGGCGATGCGGCTGAAGGGTCGTACGACGCGATTATTGTGGATTCATCCGACCCAGTCGGCCCCGCCGCGGTTCTCTTCGAACGCGCGTTTTTCGAAAAGATTCACAAAGCGCTGAAACCAGGCGGCATCGTGTGCACGCAAGGCGAGTGCATCTGGTTACATAAAGAGCTGATAAAAGACGTGCTTGAGATGTGCAAGGATATCTTTACAAGTGGCAGTGTGCAGTATGGGTTCACCACGATTCCTACGTACCCGAGCGGACAGATTGGATTCGTCATGGCGTGCAAGCCCGACGAAAACGGAAAGACGGCGCAATTTATTGTTCCAGAAAGGGAACCGCCGGTAGCGCCAGGTACGTCTAGGGTTGTTTCGCTGGCTAGGGTTTCGTTAGGGCTTTCAAATGCCCTAAACTCTCAATAGCCCTTGTTTTTATCCCGTAACCCGACACGTCCAGTGATGATCTAAATATCTATAAAGTTTGAGAATATCCGACTTCTCTGACGATTTTTATTTTGGCGAAGGCTTCTGAGGATGACGTTTTGGTTTTTGTTCTTTTGAGAGCTTCTGTTCGTTACACAGCTGTGTGTTGTGTTCTTCCATCTCACCGCTGAATAATTGCCCATACAAATTCCTTCCTAACACACAGCTGGCACCAAGCTCCCCGCCTTGCGGTACTACAACGCCGCGGTGCACTCCGCGGCGTTCGTGCTCCCGGAGTTTGCGCGGCAAGCAGTGGAGCCGTTCGTCGTGCCCGGGACTGGGTTTTAGGAGAGTTATTGTGCGCAGTAGTGATAAGGATGACTCAAGGTTATTGAATTAAAAATATAAAAATAGGTTGACTTCAGGCGAAATAGGTTGACTTCACCCTCGTCGTCGTCGCTTCGCTGCGAGCGCTGCAACCTCGGCACCTGACTGTTTACTCACAGGCGTGACGAACGCCTGTACGTGCATTTTGCTCACCGAGTTAACCCGGTCGCGCCCCGCCGACCGTTTCGTCGATTTAAACACCTGCGACAACGGCGTGCCGTCTGGAGTACAGTGGTAGTCGTTCATCTGTAGTTGCAGCTTTGGCGAGGATTTTGATTTCTTGTGAGCGGTGAGCTTTGCTGCAGCCGAGACTGATGGCGTGGTCCACCCCTCCAACGGCGCTGCGCCGGTGGTGGACGACACGAACCGAGGGGTTTGTCTTCGCACGGGGCGTTTGGTGTCGGTACCGGTGGAGTGAACCGTGTGTGTGTTTGGCCTTGAAGTTGACGGAACAGGCGCGTCCACACGACCGTTGCCGCGGTCAGCCACGCTATCGATTCCCTTGACACTCGTCGGCGTCACGGGTGTTTCCAGCGGGTTCCGAAGCTCACCTCGTCGTCTCGTTTCACCGACCCGGAGCGGCGCCCGGTGTCCCGCGTCGTGCTGCGATTTTTCCAGAAAAAAAGCTCGCGTCTTTTCGCTTGGCGGCGCGGGCGTCGCGTCCGGGGACAGAAACGTGTAGAGCGTAACCTTGACGTGCTTCTCTGCTGGCTTGGGCGACGCGAACGGCGCGCTCGCGGGAGGTTCAGTACGAGACTCAGCAAAGAAAGTGGTATCAACAGGTTTTTGCGGCGTCGTCTCTTTTCTCTCCAGCTTTCGTCTGCCGTCCCTCATCGTCCGCCTGGAGTGCACGTGCGTCGCCGGATCCGTACCTCCTCCCTCGTTCGAATATTTCAAAGCGACATCAGGCATCTCAACCACCGCTAAACCTGGTTTAGACCCGTGGTTGACGAACAACGCGTCGGTTAATATCCGCGCCTCCGTGAACGCACTTTGCCAATTTTCTTTGGGTATATTTTTGGGTATACTTCCACCAACTGATTTATGACCTGTTTCGTCTTCCACACCGACTGCCCTGTGAATCGCGACTGTCAAGTTCGCACCCTGTTCCTTTTTTAACGTCACGGCGTCGCCCACTTTTAACTGTTGGTCCTCCACGAACCCGCGCCAGTTCCCCGCTAACGACGCGTCATCACACGACGTCCCGACGCTCCATGAACATTTCCAAGATTCCCCATCGCATCTCAATGTAAGTGACCGCGTGGTGACTGGAAGAAAGTCACACAACCCACACGGCGCGGGTAGCCGGAACTCACCGGTGACATGGCTCTGTAGCAAAATCTTAACAAAAGCAGGCCCGGCAGGGGAGTCGCCTCGGGTAGATCTGTTCTTAGAAAGATTATCAGACGTGTTCAGAAAACTCGACGGTCCACCTGAGAAGGATCCCAGCGAATCGTTCGACGTGTCGCCGTCTTCCCAGGACCACTGCTGTGAAGTGCTTTTGTTGTCAGGAGATGCGTTGAGTTTAGTTGCGATGATAGTGTCTTTATCGTCAACTGTCACACCTACTTCCCTCGCACTGCTCCTCAGGCTTTGTCTTCGCTTCGCGGCTACGACTTCGGGTTGTGCAGACATCTTGACTTCAACTTTGCTCGGCCGCGCGACTTTAATCACGCCTTGCTCCAACAAACGACGCATGTTCTCCTGGACTTTTTTGTTTCCCGCCGTTTCAAAGGACAGGATCGCGGACTCGCGGGTGGGGTCCTCGTCACAAGACATCGCGCGGGTGCGTGTGTTGTCGAGCAGATCGGTTTCCCGCCAAACAATCGAGAAAAGGAAATAAAACCAAAATGGCTGGACAAATTAAATTAGACCATGACTCTTGAGACATCGCTCGTTCTAGTCGATCTCTCACTTGAGAAAAAGCACTCCTTGGACCTGGCAAACCTGACTAGACACGTGAGCACCGGCTTCACGATGACGACGTTGGTCACGCTTCGCGGCACATGTGCGCCGAGCTTCATCTGGACGCGCGCGCGGACGTCAAAAACACACACACGCCTCAAATCGACACCGATTCCTGTGTCGACAGGACCCGTGCGAATGCGCACGAAGTGCCGAGTATTAAAAAGCGCAATTCAGCATCCGGAGATCACGGCTAGAGTATCACAGAGTATCGCGGAACTCGCCGCCGCGAAGACCACCAAGGTAGCTGCTGCTGCTAGTGTATCGGCTACCCCATTAACCTTCGCCACCGTCCTCGCCTCCTCTATGGCGTTCCCTGTGCTGTGGGCGTTCGCCGCGATTCCGTGTTGCCTGGCATTCATTAATCCGATTTATGTATTTTCAGTGGGGTACGGCTTGAGCGCCGCGTCGTACGCGGTCGGTATTCTAGCCATGCTAAGCGCATCAGGCGTGTGGGTATCAGGTACGTTGACAGCTCACTTAATAGGTGCCTTACTCTACGGCGTCAGGCTGGGCGTGTTTTTATACATCCGAAGCATAACGTGGACCGAGTGGAACAAAAAAGCCAAAAACGCGCCTGAAGCCAAGGCGCAATCGATTCCCCAAAAAGTTTTGGTCATCACGTTGTGTTCCCTGCTATACGCAGCGATGTGCTCGCCCATGCTGTGGCACGCGCAGGTGGCGAACAGCATTTCTGCTAATTTATTGCCGGTAATTTACTTTGGACTAATAACTCAATGGGTTGGTTTCATATTGGAATCAATCGCTGATTCTCAAAAGAGCGCGCATAAGAGAAAAATGGCATCGATCGATTCGGTATACGAAAGGAGCAACACGAAATGGTGTTCCACTGGTGTCTACGAAAAGTGTAGACACCCTAACTATTTAGGCGAGGTTCTGTTCTGGGTCGGGACGTTTGTGGCTGGTGTGCCGGCTATGTCAACCAAAGGGTGGTGGTCGTTTGCTCCCGCCGCGCTTGGCGTCGGGTTCATTCTCAAGTTGATGACGAGCCAATGCGTGAAGCAGGACGAGAAGCAGGAAGCGAGGTACGGTGAGAATGAGGCGTACACAACGTGGGTAACGAATTCAGGGTCATTGTTCCCGAAACTGGGGTAGGAGCGGGTACAGGAAGGGTAATCCTATAGGATGTGTTAATACGTGCAGTTGGTAAAGTTTATTTTATTTTATTCGAACATCGAACACTAGGGGGGCTAGTTTCTACCATAGCCTTTTAACACCTTGAGATTGATGCCTGACTTATTCTTTCGAGTTAGCTGCTTCTTCCCATATGTTAGTTATCGCAGCGCGCAGTTGGTAAAGTATTATATATTTTGTTCATGAACTTTCACCCTCTCTTAGTAGCTTGGGTTTTTCTGCGACCCCGGAATCCTGGCGTAAAAGTCGCACTGCCCGTCGGACCTGAGAAGGTTCTGGGGATACCCAATCGCGGTCTGGACGCCGCTTATATCCCCCGGGCGGTACCCAAACTCGTACGCGTCGTTTGCTTTCGTTTCGCAGGTCGAGTCGTCGCTCCAGCTGGTACACGCTTGAAACTCAATTGTGTCTTCATGAAGGATGATTCGCACGCGCCACTCGTCTCGTGACGTGGGGTCGTTGATCGCGCCGAAAGGCCACGCACCAGGCCACGTTTTGGCGCCTGACCACTTGTGATCATTCCTAGCATTGGTCCTTACATCTCCCCTGAAATCAGCGGGCGCCCAGTGCATGATCCTGTTTTGAAAGTACTGCGCCTGGTCTGGGTTGACCCTTATTTGCTTAGGCGTGGGTTCGTTCCCAGGCACGAGGATGTCAAACTGGCAAATCCCATCACCCGCGTAGCCATACATCGTGAACTCGCTGCCAACTTGGTTGGGCGAGTTGGCTTTGACTTCGCGCGTGGCAAGCGCGCGTTGTTCGGCGCTCCAGTTGGTGAACTCCCGCTCCGGACACGTGCTTTCGCACCCGCCGAACACGTACTCCACCTTGGTGGCGTTTTCGCTCGTGGCGAACCGGTTGAACCACTGCTCCGTAAGCGAGTCCCAGCGGATCAAATCCCTGCACGTCTGCCTCCAAAGCCGGGCGCCGTTTCCCGATCCTATCTCGTAAAACACCTCGCCGAAGTTGTTCACGAGCGCGAATTCCCATTCGTTGGTCAGCGTGTTTTCGGGTAACTCAATCGCGAACCGGCCTTCTTCCCAGTCCCACTCGTACCCGGTCATTTCGTAGGTTACCGGGGTCATCGTCAAACCCGCTTCGTACGCGGGGAAGAACGAGGGAGAGTTCAGGTCGTGCCGCACGGTCATGGCGCCTTCAATAGATGTTCCAACCCGGAAGAATCCTGGGTTCGTGGACTTGACGTATTAATCGATACGTCGCGTCCTGACCACGTACGTGGTCATCCCCGGCGTGAGACCGAAGTGGGACAGCAAATGGGCGCGCGTCTCTGGGGATCGCAGCACCGCGGCCGTGGCGAGCAAGCATCCAACCGCACCAGCAGCGACCGCACGCAAAGTTCAGGAAAGGGAGTTATCGGACCGGCAGAAGTTTTTTCGCTGGTGGGTAACCTCCTCGAGGAGCGGGGAGGACTCGGCCATCGCGACGGAAGGTAGGTGTTTAGGGAAAGAGAGGAACACGGCCCACGTGCAGCACCGTAGAAATCTGGGGTCAACGCGTGTGCGGTGACACCGCGGTGCGGGTCCAAGTGGCGAGAGTTTCCGAAGATGATAAAGTACATAGAAAGTAAACAGGTTCTTGGTGTGACACCCTAGGGGGGATTTTCGAGACAAAAGAAGAAGACTAGTGCTCATACATAATATTAATTTACATTTCCTTAGGACTGAAAATACACAGGGTGTCGAACAGCAAGTGTGGAAAAATATGCTCCCTTCGTCGAACGGTTTTCCGACCGAACAAACTTTTTCCGGGGACCGGGGAATCCACGCCACACCCTCCCCGTTGGTCTCCCACGACGCGCACTTCCGGGCGCGCGGAGACCCGCCGCCCATTCGTACCGCGGAACGGAAAAGTCGGGACGATGCCGACCACGAAATACGCGGGGAGCGGCGGTGCGTCCCCCTGTTCAAAATATGTCGAACACAAATTTCCGGATTGGCCTGAATTCTCTCACCTCCGCGCCTCCGATTCACCCCTCTCTGATGTCTCGTTCTCTTCCCCCACGTTTGTCGTTTCACCACTTTAATTCACCCATCTACCCCCCTCCATTCCCCACACAGGCGGCAAGGGCAAGCCCTTTAACGCGCCTTCCTCCGCCGCCAACTCCGTTGGCTGGAGCCCCCAGTTCTTCAGGCCCAGCGCGAGGAAGGAATTTCTAGGCGTGGTCCTGGCGTACGACTCGCAGTCGGCGCAGCACACGGTGAAGTGGGAGAACGGCCCCGGCGGCAGGACGGGCGTCACCGCGACGAACCTTGATGACGGCATCGTAACCTGGGTGAAAGGCCCGGATGGGGCTGGGGGCGGCAGGCAACCCTTTAGTAAACCCCATGGCCCGACCAGAGAAACCCGCCCTACCCCTTCATCTGAGAAGAAGAAGAAACAAAAAACAAACGACCCTGGGTCGGATTCGAAGCAAAAGAAACAAAAGAAACCCCCGGTGAACCATCCGAAGAGTGCTGAGACGTTGGAGGAGGTGGAGAAGCGTATTGGAAGCGGCACCATTAAAGGCATTTGTTTCCAAGTCCTGAAAGACGCCGGGCCGACGGGATTACTGTTAAGCGAAATCGTGCACCAAACCCAAACGCGAGGATTGAAGGATTGGAGTAGCGTGAATCAGCCGAGCAACACGGTGAATGCTTGTTGTAGTGGTGACCCAGCGTTCGTCAAGGTGGCTCCTGGACGTGTGGGCCTCGCATGCCTTGGCGCCGTGGAATCACCCGACCTAGCAGCCCAAGAGGAACGGGAACACGGAGAGAAGGTGCTTTACTGCGACGCGTGTAGAGGCGGACCGTTCAACACCAAGGGGATAAGGATGCACATCTCGCGATGGTGCGCGTTTGCGAAAGGCAACGCGCGAGGGGGCGAGGGCATCACCCCGAAGGCGGTGACGGACAAAATGGCTGCTGCCGCTGATTTAGCCGCATTGCGACAAGCAGCCCTGGAACGCATGACCTCCAAAGTCAACGCGGGCGGCGGCGACGTCGATGACACCGTGGGAAAAGGAAACTCCAAGACGTTAAAAAAATGGGTTGAACCTCAACGCGAACCGCGCACGATTCGGTGTGACTTTTGCGGCGCCGGGCCGTTCAACGAGAAGGGGGCGGCGATGCACAGTTCAAGGTGGTGTAAAGTCACGAATGGGTCTGGAAATGCTCCGGTTAGGGCGTTGAGCGGGGGCGGATTTGGGAGCCCGTTTCGATTGGGCGCGTTTGGCTTTGGCGGAAGCGGCGGTCTCGGCGGCACCCTAGGTTTGGGGGCTTTGGGTTTCGGCGCAGGTGAAGTGAGCGGTTTGAACCCCGTAAGCACAAACGGAAAGAGCAAGAAACGCAAACACGAAAACGAAGAGAGTGAAGGGTTGATGTTGCCTCCGTCGCCGCCGAGCATGTTGCGGGGCGCGGCGTCGTTCAGCACTGGATTGGACATCGCGGCGATGTTCGGGAACTTAGCGGGGGTGCCGACGTCGGGGGCGGGCGGCGCAGGCGGTGGCGGATTCGCCAGGGGGTTGATTGATTACATGGCGAGAACGTTTTCGGGCGGTGCGTTCTCGGGAGGTGTCAGCGGCGGCGTGCTCGGCGGCGGCGTAGGAGGTGATAAGCTCGTCATGAAAGCCACCGCGGAACAAGAAGCGCCAGTGGAATGGAAAATAGACGTCAAGGTGTACAAGGAGGATGGGAATTTCGTGGCCAGGGCGCCCTTGTCGGTGCCGTCAACGGTGTCGTTAGGGGGGCTGAAACAAACGGTGGCCACGAACACCAATGGGGCGTTGCCTCCGAACCGGCAACGCTTAAAATACGGGGGAAATTATCTTCCGAGCGACGACACGCGGCTGCTGCGCGATTTCGTCACCGTGGGCAAGAAAGACACCAAGATTGAAATGGACCTCACCATTCTGCACGAAGCGTAGGGAGGTATGTTCAGGGGGGCTACTTGCACCTCTGAAAAAGAAAGTAAATAGAGCAAGAAATACATAGCCGTGTTGGAATAAGAACGTAAAAACGTAATAAAAAAAACAGACGTTAAATAATGCGTTAAACTTCTTAATACGTTCTACCAGTCTAAATCCTCATGGTTCTACTCGAAGACGCCATCTACGGCCGACCCATCACGCCGCGACTGCCATCATTCCCCTAAGCACCATCTCCCTCAACTGCCACGTCTGCGCCGTGTACTCCCGGCCGTCGGGCGCGACGAAGTCTTTCGGCGACAGCTGCATCGCCCAGAGGTAGTGCACGGCTTGGATGTCATCCTCCGCGCCGTCCATCACCACACCGTCCTTGTCCCTGACGCAGTTGATTTGTTGGCACGAAAACTGACACACCACGAGGGGCTCGCCCTCCATGATCCGAACCTCCACCAACTCTAATTCAGACAAATGAAGAATCCTGGGGTCCACGAATTGCTGCTCCGCATGCCACACCGCCATCTGCCCTCCCATGCGCTCCAGCATTTCTTTGGACGTGTTTGTGTTCTGTAAGGCTTCCAAGTCGCCCTTCAAATACGCCCCAAGCACTTTCGGCACGTCCCGTCTCACTTCCGCAAGCAAATCGTTGATGTTGAAATCGGGTTGTCTCATTCGAATCATCTTATACGCCTCTGCTTGTTCCGTTTCGCTCCACATGCCGTCCTGCATGTCCTGGATTTTGTGAACGAGTAGCGAATCGCTCGTTTCCCACCGCTCTCTAGCATCTGAAAGTATATCGTTCCCTTTCTTGTACGCCACGGTGTCTTTGAACGCGTTCAGTTTTTCCACGATTGACGTCGCGCCTGTTTTCTCGGCGAACGTTTCCCACCCTTTCTGGAACGCCGTTTTCTTTTGTTTTACTGATGCGACTGCTGTTGTGCCATGGTATTCATCCACAGGGCCGGGGGCGACGTACCCTGGCTGCTGCTTCCGTCTCTCAGCCGCCGCATCCCCGGGGTCCATCATCGCCAGACGGTACTCCTCCTTGAACGCGTTCACCACAGTGCCGAACAGCCCAGACGCTTTCGGTGGGACTCGGGATGAAGCACCTGCGTATCCTTGTTTACCAGCCTCCGCGGCTTTCTCTGATGCCATCTTCGCCCATGTACCGAACCCCGCCGCCGCTGCCCTAGCTGCTTTCGCAGCGTCCTCAGCCGCAGCACCCGCGGTGCCTGGTTCGGACGTCGTGGACGATGATGCTTGATCCGCCGATTGATTCCCTTCGGCGGCGTTGGTTTCAGATCCGCCACCGGCGTTTGGCGTGTCCGCGCTGGAAGCACTTGCAGCGGCAGTGTCTTTCTTCGCCTTCTTCGCGAAACCCCGGGTGCCCCCGAGGTGGCGCGATCGGGCCACGCGCACGAGGTGGCGAAGCGCGGACATCGTAGCGTCGGCGCGTCGGAGGAGTGTTGGGGAAGGTGACGATCGTGCCGAAAAACGTGTCGAGAAAAATCTTCGCCCGCGTGTGCGGAACAGATAAAGGGTTGCCCACGTTGTTATCAAATCTGGAAGGGTTGTCTCCCTGGCCTTCACGCCACAACAAACCCGCGCTGGCGTCGGCGCACGGGTCGCGAGCTGCCGGGCGAAGCGGACGTGCTTGGATTAGACGGCAGAGGGGTGTTAAACCCTAAGCGACGAGTTAACCCCCTTCCAATGGCCCGCCTGGTCCGCGACCTTTTTGGCATTCCAAAGCCAAAGGGAAAAGAAGACTTGGCGCCTTCTCCGGATGACCCGCCGTGGCCCGACGTCAGGGTAGTGGTCATCGTCAACAAACGAAGCGGAAGCAGAGCGGTACGTGGGGTTTGGCGGTTAATTTAAACCCTACTTAAACCTTGCCTTCTTTTTTACGTCTTGCGCCCACACATGAGCCAGACAAAGTCCTCCCCTCTCCACTTTCCACGTCAGAGAATGTATCGGAACGTACTTTTTGGACGCCCCGACGTCTTCGGTCATCCACTGCATAGGGCACTTACCCTGATCCCATCCTCCACGCACCTTCATCACAGGGACGACAACTCAACCGGAAACTCGCGGAGGTACGTATGGTTACTGAGGCCACGCTAGGACGACCGACCGCTCGCCTCCCGAAGCGGCGATATTTTCCCTTTACCTTTCCAAGAAGTGTTACTTTTCTGAGACGCGGATTTTTTCATTCATGATCTAATCTACCTCGTCCCTGACTTACAACCCCTACACCCCCAAAACAGGCTAAATCCGACGTGATCTACCTAGACGAGTACTTACGCAGACGTGATGCGTTGATGGCCAAGTTAGTGGCGTTAGTCACGGAGCACCGGGGCCGCGATGATTTAAGATTCGTCGCTGCCGGCGGAGACGGCACCGTGAGCTGGGTCGCCGAGCTAGTAGGAGACGCGTGCGTGTTGGTAGGTACGCACGACGTCCCCCCAATCGCGGTGTTGAGTTTAGGCACCGGAAACGAACTCGCCCGAGTCACGGGCTGGGGCGCTACGTACCAAGGGGAGAGCTTGGTACCGTTCATTCGCGACGTCGCGAGCGGAAAGGTGGTAGGCGTTGATTCATGGCTCTGGCGAGCGACGCCTTTGGAGGTGGATAGCAACGGCGTTCCAATCGACGCCCCGAGGCGGAATTTGAAACCATCTCAACGCGTAGTAGGACCTCACGCGCTGCACGACTTCGAGGGCAACATGCTGGCGTGGGAAGGTGAGGACGGTGGCACGAAAAATACGTCGCGCGGTGTGACCGATTTTGAACCGGAGACGTCGTCTTCGCGATCGATTTTGAAAAACGCAAACGGCGACGCCTCCCCAAGAGGTGACTCCGGAATGAACCCCCGCCGTTTAAGCGTGAACATTGCGCGTAAGATGGCGCTCGAGAACGATGACTTGCCGCATCTTCCTGAGCTGGCGTTTGCGCCGCCGCCGCTGACGCCGCCGGGGAACAGGGTGAGCCCTTCGAGAAATCCGCAACCGAGAAGAAGCGAAAACGCGTCTCGGAAAGGAATCCGACCGATCGACGAGCGGTTCCAGCCCCCGAAAGCGCAACAAGTCATGAATACACGACGGAACAGTATCGACATGACGGACTACGGTGATGCAAATGCTCTCCCTGTCTCGAGGTCACCGAAAGACGTTTTAAGTAACCCACAACACAGACACGTACGTTCCGGCAGTTTCGGAGGGTTCAATCCCATAAATTCTCACGGAAATTCGCATTCAAAAAATCAAGGAATCGAAAAGTCCCCGGTCGGCCCGACGAACAACGGCATAGGGTTCGGGAGACGGAAGAACCACTCACGGGGCGGTAGCGTTGAATTCCTAGCCGACGGGTTCGACGACGTTTTCTTCGACGGCGAGAGTGATGACGACGATGGGGCCTTGGGCATCGTTGAAAAAACGAGTGTGTGTTTTTTCAGCATCGGCTTTGATGCGAGTATCGCGATGCAGTTCCACCAGCTTCGGGAACGAACGCCGTGCTGCGCGGATTCAGTGACGAAGATCGTCGCGGGGCACGCGGTGCTTGGGCTGGGGGAGGCTTTTAGCAATCGCAAATACTTACGACCTGGAGTCATATCCCTAAGAGTAGACGGCAAAGAGGTTGTCGTACCGGCTGGTGCCCGTACCTTGCAGTTCTTCAACATCCACTCGAGCGCCACCGGCATCGACTTCTTTGGGTGCCAGCAAAAGTCTACACCAGAAGAACTCCAGCACTACGAGCCTCCGAACATCGGGGACGGGTTGATTGAAATTGTAGCCACCATGAGTACGTGGCACCTGGGGGCGATTCGTCTTGGGTTCGGGCACTCGCACCGAGTAGCGCAAGGCGCTAGTGTTGAGATTGTTTTGCGCGACGCGGTACCGGTTCAAGTGGACGGCGAACCGTGGTTACAACCCCCCGCCGTGATTCACGTCTCCGCGCAGGGTAAAATTCCCTTCGTGCTAGGGAAGGGGGAAAAAAGAAACGTGCCGAGTGTTGGGTATGTGAGGAAACCAAGTGTGGTCCGGAATAATTAGAAGGAATAGTAGTACATACATATGCTTTTTAGAAGAGACTAACGATAACTCTTTACTCCAATGCTAACACTAGTGGTGCGTCACTCGTCACTCGCAATGCTCTCAAAATCATAAATGATTTCTTCCAGCAGCGTTTTTTCGCCTTCGATGACTTTCACAGCCATCGCACGTCGGCGCTTTTGTCGATCCGAAAGAGTTGCGGAGGATCTTTCATCTGAATCCGTAAGAGTCACTCTTGGAAGGTCGAGCGCGTTTCGTTCATTTTTGAACAAATCAGCCATCGCGTTCGCGCACCGCGTTTCGTGCGCGGCGCTGAAACAATTTAAACCGTCGTACGGGCCAGCGTTGTCGTCGTCCCAGCTCGTAACGCCGTCGAACTCAGCGTCGCTAAGGGTTAAGATACGCGCCACGAGACGTGCTTCGAATGGCACGCAATCAACCCCGAAACGTTTTCCAGAACCGATAAAAGGCGTATCGTTAAATTCGTCATTCTCAATTTCTTTCTCGTCAGTTCTCTTTATCGGCGCGTCTGAGACTTCCCAGGTCAACCCGCGACACAGGTTCAATTGCGATAATAGTTCCAGTCGCTTATGTCTGTTAATAGGTGCTATACCCAACAATAAAGGCTCAAGCGAAACGTCACACGCCCGGGTCCCGTCCATTGACTGGTTAATAAACCCAAACTCCAACAGACTGCCGCCCGCGCTTCGATCGGCGTATTTGTGGAAGAGCTGGTCGCCGGTTTCCGCGCCTCCTATTCCCACGCGTAAGGTAACCCTTACGCCTTTCGATCGCAACATTCGCTCGTCGTCATCGAACGCGTCGTCGTCAGAGTCAGAGGTGAAGTACTTGGAAGAGTCATCACTGTCGTGTTCCAATGATTCAGTAGAAGTAAGGTCAACCTCTTCATCTTCGTCAAAGAGTCCCTCCACGCGGCAGTGCTCGGCGTCATCAGTGTGGTTGAACAAATCCAGACCAGGACACAGCCCTAACTCGCGGCCGTATCCAGAGTCCATGGGAAGCTCAAACGCGCGCGCCGAGACCGTGGCGAACGCCCATCGAAACGCAGCGGGTGTGGAATATTTTGAAGTTGCGAAATCAAATTCAGTTTCTTCGTTGTCATCGGAGGTCTCGTAGTATCCATCGATCTCAAATAGTCCGCCGTCCACTTTTCTCAACGACAGAAACACCTCGGCGTGTACCTTATTTACTATTTCTCGCCTTTCAAGCGCCCTTTCAACGTGTTTCGACCCTTTCAAATTAAATAAATCCCGATCGCACCACTCGAGAAGCGAATCCGTTTCGCGGGGGAGCAAATCCACGTACGTTGCCCAGTGCGCGGAAGTTTGGATTTTGGTCTCAATTGTTTTTCTGTCTGCGCCATCCTTCCTTTTCATCTTTCTCTTCTTCGGTCGCTCCGCTTTGGCGCACTGAAACAACAGCGCAAGCGCCAGCAACGTGGTTTTACCAACCTCTAACGGGAACTCGTTGTCGCTTTCGCGAACGCCGCCGAGACGGTGTGTGGGTTTGTGGGTTTGCGTAAATTTGGCTGGTTGATTAGTTTTTATACTTCCAACGTCAAATCTCGTTTCATCCCCAAGGTGGATACCGTCCCTCGCCACCAGCCCCGCTGTGCTCAGCGCCCTGCCCAGTCGCCCTAACGGGCCGGAGTGAGACATAACAGCCGCAGTGGTTATAATTAAAGGGACCTGCTCATCACTATTCATATTCTTACTCGTCGCAAACGCCGGTAACGAAAAAATCACGTCGCCTTGTCGCATCTCTTTCGTTGCAATGCCGCCGACGCCGAAGCCTCTGATGCGACAGAACCTGGTACGGTCCCCGAAACAAACTCCGTGCTCCCTTAGCCAGTTCGTGAGCGCCGCGATTTGGTGAGCGCTGCCCTCTCCAGGACCGGGAGAGCCCAGGGTTCCGAAAACGAAGGAATCGGAGTCGTCGTGCGAAGTGGACGCGATCGATGAACACGGGCGGCGGTGGCGTGATGTGTATAGATTTCGAGTCGGAAGGGTGTGACTGATATGGTCCTGACTGGTACTCGCCGCACTCAAAACACGATCACATCTTGCATGTATCGGTACTACAGCCCTGGCGCACGCCAACCCACTCATGGCGTCGCGAAAGCCAGACCCAACACGGCGCATGTGTTGTGGTGTTGAGATTAGACTGTAGTGGATAAAAAGCGAAAAAGAAAAATGTTCTACTGAAAAAAATTCCGCTGCCCGTGGGAACACTCGCGCACGCCATCACCACCGGCACAGCCATCACACCGGCCTCCGCACATAGAGAGAGGGGTGTTTAGCGCGCACAAATCTTAATAACACATCAGGACTTGTCTAAATCTCACTCCATCGCCTCCAGCCACGCCCGCGCCGGCGCCCCGTCGCTCCCTTCTAATTTCAGCGGCGCGCAGTGAAACATGTGCCAACCAGGTTGAACCGTACCCTCAGGAATCAACAACCCCTCGACTGGTACGATCCCGGCTTCCAATAGCACGACGTGCGCGGTTACTAGATGCGAGTACGCCGCGATACTGACGTAATCGATTCCTATTATCTTCACATCTGGAAGATAGTTGATTAAGAATTCAGCGCCATCCTTCGTGAACCCGACGTACGTGTTGTCAAACTTAGTCTGGGACATTATGCCTTTCCTTGTGTTGTCTGTACGGAACAATACACGGCTAATTCCAGATGGTATGTTTAGGGCTTTCAGTGTCAATGCATCTAATGCTGCAACACCAAAGGCGTCAATCACAAACGCCGGACCATTGAGCCATCGCAAATCTATATTTTCAATTCCACTGTCCGAGTTCCTTGCGAAGTGCCTCGGGGCGTCTATATGCGTGCCGGTGTGCGCGCCGAATTGTAGTTCTGAAACATTAGCGTCATCGCCAGTGGATTGGCTTTTAGATTGGTATCTGTGTGCAGGGCCCAGGCCTTCGTCGGACTCGAACACCACCAGCGATGGACTGATGGTTGCAGTGAGATCTATTATTTGTGATGCAACTCCTTTGGTTCCAAAACTCGCGTCGCACGAATCAGACGCGGACGAGCCTGCAATACTGAATGCCACACATAACACTGCGAAGAGAAAATTGAGCCGGGGCATCGTTCCAGAACGACGACGCATCGGTGGACGCGCGTCGAAGGAGTGCAGTGACGTGTCCTCGAAACAACAATAAAAAGCTTTGCACTTTTTTTTCAACACGTGTCTTTCGCCAATATTTCGTCCATTGGTCTCCCGCGCCGGCGCCTCCCCTACGATGGACGGGGTTCCGTTCCACCTACGGAACCCTTTTGGATACCCCGGGTACCCTGGGGTGGTCCCAGGTGTGCCAAATGGGGTTCTTCCGAACGGCTTGCAACAGGGCTTGAACCTGCAAGTGCCAGATTTCACCCTGCCAAGTCTGAGCACCGCGGATATTCGCTGTCTTAATCGAGCCGACGCGAACGCGCAACAGCCGGTACACACCACTGTCCGTGAGTACACCGCACAGCCACCCGGCACGCAACGAGTGTCCGGTGTGAACCGCTGCGTCCACCCCGGGTGTTCAAAACAATTCGCGTGGCCCCAGGACCTCTCGAAACACGTCCGGAAGGAACACAGCGGCGAACCGCCGAAATTCCGGTGCCAACAGGACGGGTGCGGCAAGAGTTTCTTCGAGCGCAAGCTGTTGACGGCGCACGAAAGGACGCACACCGGGGAGCGCCCGTTTCTGTGTCCGCACGAAGGGTGCGAAAGTAAATTCAAAGCCAGGAATGCGCTGGCGTACCACATCAAAGCGCTGCACGGTGACGAGTCAGAAATTCTGAAATGCAACGAACCTGGGTGCACGTATTCCACGCGAAAAAAAGCCGCGCTAACAACCCACGAACAGCGCCACAGGGAACGCGCGACTGAAGCAGCGTGGAAGGACAAAGCGAAGGGTGAGGTCAGGGTTGCTGTGCAAGTGGCGAAGGACGTTCTTAAGGAAAAGAAAGGGTCACTAACAGAAATAAAGAAGGAGCTCAAAAACCTTAAGCGCGAACGGAAAGAGGTTTTCATTGAAACTGAAAAACTCGAGGTGAAAATCAAGAAATTGAAAAAGAAAGTCAATGGACAAGTTGCGGAGAGAGTGAGGATGAAGGCGGGGAAGAGGAAACGGAAAATTGGAGAGGTGGTTGGAGGTGAGGGTGCCTGAAAATCGGTGACTAGTTACCCTGTTGTACTTTGTACTGTATTCGAGACGATGCTTTAATGCTGAATTAATCTAATCAGTGGCCCACAGCCTGCGGCGACTTTTGAATCTGACTCACGATACCACGTTTTTTGAAATCTAGATGAGGTGTGCCCACATCGCTCATAACACTCGGTCACGCGCGTACACGCACGCGCGAGCGACGTTCTGTTGACGTTCGGAGAGTACTTTAGTACTTCAAGACCGACTTCACTTCCCCTTATCTACCGCCACGATGTTCGCCATCGGCGGTAAGAAGGACCAGGCCAAGGCTGCTGCGAAAGCCAACGCGCCAAAGTCCGCGAGCAAGCGGGATGCGTCCGGTGCCCCTACGCGGCGCAGCAACCACCCCCCGTTGTCCATGTACACGGACACGCCCGCGGCTGATATTTCGTTAGAGACGTTCGAGGCGTACGCGCTTGACCGGATGCGAGTGTTGAAAGCCATCGACGACGGCTTGAGCCGAGGGAAGAAACAACCCGAGATGGAAAGTTTAATGAACGAGGAGTGCGGCAAGTACTTGAAAGTTACGGATGGGTTGCCGGTGGACACGAACGACAAATACCAAGTGCCGCTGTCGAAAGACGAAGTCTCGCACTTCGCGTTGCGTTTGGCGTACTGCAGGACTGAGGAATTGAGACGGTGGTTCCTTCTGAACGAAACCACTTTGTTCAAGCACCGGTTTTCAAAGCTCGACTCGTTCGCCAAGGCGGCGTTTTTACAAGATCACGCCATGGAGTACAAGCCCATTAGTTCTGAAGAGTTCTCCTCCGTGAAGTCCGGATTATCTGAAGTGTTACACGGTATGATGAAGCGCGACGATGCTGATAACATTTTGGCAACAGGCGCGTCTGGGTTTTACTCCGTGCCGTTTGAGGAGGTTGCTGATTTGGTGCGGGGACGAAGAGTGTTTATGTCTCAAGGGCAAGCGTTCGTGCCCCGGGATCAGTTGACTTCTTTGGTTGTAGGGGCTTTTAGAGCAGGACTATCCAAACAACTCGCCGTCGCCTCACGCAGATGGGCCCAGCACGTCGCGGGCGACGAAAAGGAACGCTTGGCGCCGGTGATTGTGAGTTTGAGTAAGCGGTACTTGGGCAGGGATTTCGGCAGCAAAGGCGAAGGCGACGGTTCTGTCGACGAAATCACGCTGAAGGATTTACCGTCCGCGAGCAAAATCTCCTTCCCGCTGTGTGCTAAGAATTTATTTGATGCTGTCAAGAGGGAGCATCATCTCAGACATGAGGGTCGCAGACAGCTCCAATTATACATGAAGGGCATCGGCCTCTCCCTAGAAGATGCTATGCTGTTTTGGAAAACTGAGTTCTGCAAAAAGATCCCAGCGGAGAAGTTTGAGAAGGAATACGCGTACGCGGTGCGACATGCGTACGGCAAGGAGGGTAAGAGAGTGGACTACACCCCACACACGTGCATGAAGTGCATCAGCAGTAACCCCGGCGCGGGGGAGCACCACGGGTGTCCGTACAAGACGTTCGGGGAAGAGAGTCTTACTGCTGCGCTTGGGGGATTGCAAATTCAACCTCAGAAAGTCAGGGACATCGTCACCAAGGCGAAGGCGCAGCATTATCAATTAGCCTGCGGCATGACGTTCGCGGCGCTGCACGAGGGGAAGGATATCGAAGAGGGGGTGCAGCACCCTAACCAGTACTTTAAGGAATCCAGGAAAGCGCTCGGGTTCGGTGAGAAGAAGGAGGAGGAAATGAACACACAGTCACCCGTTACTCCAGGGTTTAAGTCGATCGGAGCGAGCGCCGCGCCGGTGAGCGTGTAGAGTGGAGCTTTTGACAATTTGTGAGATGCAATAAGAGGTATTCAGCGCGGTTTACATCTACTTATATCTCTGTTACTACTACTAATACACCTCACCCCTAGCTCTTATTGTTTCTCGAACCTTCCCTGTACGAAGAACCTGTCCAACTTCACTTCGAGTTTGCGGTTCACGACGGTGTGCGTTATTATTTGCGTCGAACCGATGAGACCAACCTTAGAGAACGCCGACTTGACAAACGCTTCGTCCGTGAACACCGCAAGCGTACCGTCCCCGCGAACGAAGCTTTGCGTGTCTATTTTCGTTCCAGGTGCGAAGTTGCTTTTAGTGTTATTCTTCTCGTCGTCCTTGGCGTAGTCGCGGAACAAAAGCACGCCTCCCGGTTTCAACACGCGCGCGCATTCCGTAGCGACGCGATTGAACGCATCAGAATCCAACGCAGACAAAAAGAACACACAAGTCACCGCGTCTATCGAGTTATCAGCGATGCCGTGTTCTGTTCCTAGGGCAACTACACTCAGCGGTGCGTCTATCGAGCCCAAGTCTGCAACCAACGCACTGCATCTTCTGTCGTCGAACTCGGGATTCACCTTGAGTGCGTCAATCGCGGTTTGCGAACAATCCACGCAAATCAGTTTCAAATCCAAATTCGCGCGTAATAAGGGAAACGCGCTGTTGCCCACGCCGCACCCCAACTCTAGAACTACCTTGTGGTCTTTTGAGTACGGGTCGGGGGATCTTGTTGTGTTAGGGTCTATTGACTCAGGCCATGCAGTTGGATCTTTCAACACCTCAGCCGGCATTAGATCCACAAATTCTTTCCTCAAGTAGTGCCGATCCTTGAACGCGGCAATGTCGTACCCTTTCTTCCCATCCGTACCGCTGTGCGTCCGGTAGAAACGTTCCCACGCGTTTGAGCAATCCGCGATGGCCGCTGAGGCGCGGGACGTTGAGGAGGGGTCACTTATAGGGTCGACTGTGCCGGGGCGCACATCCTTTTCTCGTGCACTACGCGACACGACCCGATATCGAGAAAGATTTCTTCCCGTCGGCGGCGGCCGCGCTTTACGCCACCCGCCGCGAGCGACATCGTGTGTCGCATTCGATGTGAACGCCCCAGATATCGACGCCCCAAACGCCGGCGCCGCGAACGCAGACATCACGATAAAACGAATGCGTGGGACCCAACACGCGCGCAAAAGAGTGGAAGGAGACAGAGGATGTGTAGGATAAATAATTATGAAAAGTGCTTCTGAAAAAGTGCAGAATGACTTCATCAGCGATGGCATGCTTTTATGTCTACAAGTGATTAACAACCGCTACATCACGTCTGCGGCAGTTTCGCACTCAATCTCGCGTATAGTAGGAACATCGTCGCGACGCACGACAACAACGAAAGCGCCATAACCACGACGCGCGGGTCGCTTCGTCTGTGTTTTTTTTCTTTTTGATTATTTCTTCGCGGAGTGCCAGTTGATCTTCCGCCTCCCTCCATCGCATCGAAAACGTCGTCATCCTTCTTCTTGCCGTCTCGCATTGATTGAGGTACAGCACCGGTCCAGCTCGGCGCACAGCTCTGCACCGCCTGCATTAGCGTAGATGAGCGTTTTTTATATTTATCTCCATCATCCTCACCATCATTCCCGAATAGGTCCGCGTCGATTTCTGACGTCGCCACGATTGCCGCCGGCGCTAATCCGATACTGGTGTGAGTTATGGGAATCGTTTTATTGCCTGCTTTTTTTGCTGTGTTAACCCCTGCCCCTCCTATCCCCCCCTCTTCCTCCCCGGTCACCACCAAATCTTCTATGTCCTGGAGCTCGTCCATGGAGGTTAGGGGGGTCATGCTGCTCGCGTGGTACACTGCGCTTATAGATTTTAATTGGAGTCGCGTTTTTACTAAATCGATAAACTCGCCCCAGGTGGCGGTCTCGGAAACGCTGTGGTTAGATTGGAAGGGGTGGGGTGGGGTCGTTGATGTGGGTCAGTTGGTTTATACGGTGGTGTGGGTGCAGATGCCGTGACCGAAATGTGGCAGTGCCAACCGTAGTAGTTGACCAGACGCGCGTTGGTTCGATCGTTGTTCGACTCGAAAGGTCCGCAAATGCTTAGGACGTCGACCGTTTGGCCACGGTTCGAGCCCATGTGTTGCGTCTGGTATGAACCCCCGTGACGTACCCTAGCGCGCGTTTCCTTCTCCCCCTTGGCTTTCCGTCATCCGCCCCCCGGAAGGACACGAACACCACACGCTTGGACGCCTCCATCGTGGGGTTGGGTGCCCGCGGCCGCGCGAGCCAAAGTGTGGGCACTTATTTTGTTGGAAGCCTCGACTCGTCTCATTTTGCAAGAAGTTCAAAAACCCGCGAAGGTTAGATTTGAAATCATACATCGGGCGAGCGGTTCAACGCAACCTGCCGCGATGAGCGACAACGGCGATGTGAACGACTTCGCGGATGTGGAGGACCCTGCAGGTGACGTGGGGGAGGACCCGTTCGGCGGGTCGGATTTAGAACCCGTCACGGATGACGAAGAGGAGGACGATGACGGGGAGGATCTGTTGGAAAACCAAGAGATGTGCGTCCCGATCGTTGTTGGCACCCTGAATCGGATCTCATCAGGAGGACTCTCATCTCATCTGAATCTATGAATCTGTGAATCGCATCATGCCATGTACTGACCTACACACCTCTCACCCCAACCCAAAGGGATTACCGCCCTATGCCGCACCTGGATCGGTACGAACAAGATGGTATCGCGGAGGCACCTGAAGATTACGACCCCGAGGCTGAGTTAGAGGCGCGTTTGCGAGCGGAAGCGGAGCTGGACGATCGCGACGTCGCGGAGGGCCGGGCGGGGGTTGGTGGGGGTGGACGAGTAAGGCCTCGAGCGTTGGAAGCAGACGATGACGACGACCACTGGCGACGACAACAGCGACGACGCAGAGCCGCGGACAGGGACGAAGACGGGGAGGATGACGAAGAGGTACGTGACTGATTGTGGGCACACAAAGGTTTCCATTGGATTTGAACCCAATTATTTTACCTATATTTTCCCGGGAATCATCCACTGTGACTAACTAACCATACGAATCCTTTCTCTTTCTATCCCCTAATAGGGCGAGGAGTTCGAGGTTGACATCGAGAACTACGACTGCCCTTTACGCGAGTGGATCACGCGCGAACGAACCAAGACGGAGATCAAAAAAAAGTTTTCGCGCTTTTTACGCAAATTTACCGAGAAAGAATCTGGCGGTGGTTCCGATTCCCTGATGTACCGGAAGTTGATAAGAGAAATGTGCGTTTCCAACGGTCAAAGTCTGGAAGTTTCATACCTTCACCTTTCAAAACGCGAGCCCATGTTGGCGATTTGGGTCGCGGACGCGCCGGCGGACATGCTTGTGCTGTTCAACGAAGTGGCTAAAGTTGAGGCGTTAAAACTGTACCCCGCGTACGAATCAATCGCGAAGGATATCTTTGTGAGGATCACGCACCTACCTATTGTCGATCAGATTCGTGATATAAGACAGGCGCATCTTAACTGTCTCATCAAGATCAGCGGCGTCGTGACCAGAAGAACTGGTGTTTTCCCCCAGTTACAAGAAGTGATGTATGATTGCGTCAAGTGCGGGTTTATTTTCGGACCCATTTTTCAACAAGAAGGGGGGGGTGAGACGAAGCCTGGGAGTTGTCCGGAGTGCCAGGGCAAGAACTGCTGGACCGTGAACAGTGAGAAGACGGTTTACAGGAACTTTCAGAAGCTGACGTTGCAGGAGGCACCTGGGGACGTGCCTGCCGGGCGGTTGCCGAGGTCAAAAGAAATCATTCTGTTGCACGACTTGATCGACCAAGCCCGGCCTGGGGACAAGGTTGCCATTACCGGGGTGTACACGAACAACGGCCACAATTCCTTGAACAGGGCGAACGGGTTTCCCGTGTTCAGTACGCACGTCGAGGCTAATCACCTAAGCAGGACAGGCGACAAGTACGACACGCAGCACCTCACGGATGAGGACAAGGAGGAGATCCGGCGGTTATCGAGAGACCCTCGTGTGACTCAAAGAATTGTTAAGAGTATAGCGCCTTCGATTCATGGCCACGACGACATCAAGGCTGGCATCGCATTAGCGTTATTCGGTGGCCAGGAGAAGTTCGTCAAGGGCAAAACCAAACTGCGAGGCGATATCAACATGTTACTGTTAGGGGACCCCGGGGTTGCCAAGAGTCAATTCCTAAAGTACGTGGAGAAAACCGCCGGGAGATGCGTGTACACCACTGGTAAAGGCGCCTCCGCGGTCGGTCTTACTGCTGCTGTACATAAAGATCCTGTGACTCGCGAGTGGGTGTTAGAGGGCGGTGCGTTGGTGTTAGCCGACAGAGGCGTCTGTCTCATCGACGAGTTCGACAAAATGAACGACCAGGACCGCGTGTCGATCCACGAAGCCATGGAGCAGCAATCGATTTCAATATCGAAAGCCGGGATCGTGACGAGTCTTCAAGCAAGGTGTAGTGTGATTGCAGCGGCGAACCCTGTCGGTGGCCGATATGACAGCTCCCGAACCTTTTCGGACAACGTCGAATTAACAGACCCCATTCTCTCCCGCTTCGACATCATGTGCGTGGTGAAGGATATCATCGACCCGGTGCTTGATGAGCGGCTGGCGCGGTTCGTAGTCGGGAGCCACGTCAGGTCTCATCCTCGATTTGACGCCGAGCACGACGGAGGCGCCGCGGGTGGTGGAGGTGGAGGATTAGGCGCGTTTGGAGGTGCACCTTCCTTCACAACCAACACAGTGGGCAACCAAGCTGATCGCAGCAACACAGTGAACCCTCCAACCACGGACGGCTCCAACACGAGCGACCAATCAGTGGAACCTATTCCCCAAGATTTGCTGAAGAAATACGTCGCGTACGCTAAAAGATTCATCAAGCCGAAGTTAAGCAGTGGCGATTTACCGAAGATTTCCCAGGTGTACGCTGAGCTACGCAGAGAGTCCGTCACCCGAGAAGGCATGCCTGTTGCGGTGCGCCACGTGGAGTCCATTATTCGTATGTCCGAAGCCAGGGCGGCGATGCGATTATCGGAACACGTTTCGAGCGAAGACATCGACGCCGCGATTGCGGTCATGTTGGCGTCGTTCATCGGGACCCAGAAACTGTCCGTCCAAAAGTCCCTGCAGAAGAAGTTCGCCCGGTACACGCATTTCCACCGGGATTACGACCAGCTGCTGCTTGAGATTTTGAGGGGGATTGTGCGGGAGATGAGCTACTGGCAAACAGTCGGAGCGGGAGGGGGGCAGAACAATCAGGAAAACCGCATGAACCAGCCGGAAACGCAAACCAACGGTAACTCTGGTATCGTCACCGTGCGGTGTCGCGTTTTAGAGGACAAGGCTGCGGAGTACGGGATCAACGATTTAAGGCCGTTCTACGCGTCCGCTGCGTTCGCGTCAGCGCGGTTCACGTTCGACGGGGAGATGGGGGTGATTCTTCACGCCGCCGCGTAGAGGGTGGGACATTTTATAATCCACATTTCACTTCACTACGAATCCATGTCTCACTTTTCCCTTTTCACGAGCCCTTCACTCGTCGCATCGTACGACATCAAGAGTCGGGGGACATTGACAAGTTATAACCTAAGCACCGTGTGTCGTCTAAAAGTACGTCGGGTGTATGGAAAAGCAGTCTCAAGCTTCTGCATAATGCAGAAAATGTTCGACTTTCAATTACTCAAGAACCTTGGACTAATCGAGTATACGAGATCGACTAGGAAAGAAGGGGTGTTACGGGAGAAAGCGTGAAACCGATTTCATCGGATGCACCGACGCCGCGGGTACGTTCACGCCCCGCCCCCCTCCCAGCCACAGCGACGTGCGCGCGAGCACGACCGTCGATCGTTTCGCACCCACGTGTCGAGACGTTTCTGCGATCTCCTCGCCCCTCGTCTATCCGCACGCTCCGATCAGCGTCGCGTTTGTGGTTTCTGACTACGCCGTAGCCTGCTACGTTTGAGGGGTTGCACTACGCATCACGCGATGTCTACCGTGGAGATGTCCGCTTCCTCGGAGTCGCTCCCCCTCCTGGGGCAGCGCAAAGCCACCACGACGTGGCCTAAGAAGGCCCTGGTGGGCATCGTCGCGGTTGCGGGCGTCGTCGCGCTCGCGGGTGTTGCCCCCGGAGGGATTGCGTTGGGCGCTTCGAACGCGGTGTCCGTGTCGCAGAGGCTGGGCGCGGCGTTCACGTTCAAGGCGAGCTCCGGCCCCATGACGAGCACCAAACTCGTGTCCAAGCCCACTGACCGCGGTTCCCTCGGGGATGAGAAATACCCCGGCCACGACGAGTGCGTCTCCTCCTGCGGAGCCATCACCACGGAAGATGGGTGCGGCGATGTGTTCTACTGCGGCTGGGAGCAAACCGAAGCTGCGTGCGCGTGCGCTGTTGAATCAGACACCCTGAACAACGTGGTGCACGCCGCGTACCTCAACCTCATCCCCTCCCCCCCCATGCCTGGTTCGCCTGACGCGCCCGCCTCGCCCCCCCCCGCGGACATGTACGTCCACGACGGACCGGTGGACACAGTCGAGGACATGGCGGAGCAAGCAGGCACGGCCGTTGCCGAAGGCACCGTCGACGTCGTCAGCGCCGTGGAGCAAGGCACCGTGGATGTCGCCGCGGCTGCTGAAAACGTTGTCGAGGATGCCGCGGAAGCCACTGGTGACTTGGTCGTTGAAACGGGTAACGTCGTCGAGGAAGCCGGCGAGGCGACCGTGAATGGCGTCGAAGCCGCGGGTGAAGCTGCTGGCAACGCCGTGGGAGACCTTCCCGCCGAAGCCGCAGCCGCCGCGGATGCAGCGGGCAACGCCGCCTCTAGTGTCGCTGATGCTGCGGGTAACGCCGCTTCCGGTGTCGCCGATGCTGCGGGCAACGCCGCCGGAGCCGTCTCCGATGCTGCCGGAGCCGCCGCGGATGCCGCTGGTGAAGCCGCTTCTGGCGTCGCCGACGCCGCGTCAACCGCCGCGGACGCCGCCGGCGGCGCCATTCAATCCGGCGCCGACGCTGTCGGCGCCGGGGACGCCCTGCACGCTGCTTCAAACGCCGCAAACAGCGCCGCGTCCTCTGTCGCTTCTGGCGCAAAAGCCGCGGGAAAAGCCACCGCGAACGGTGTCAACGCCGCCGCGACCGCCACTGTTAACGGCGTGGAAGGCGCTGCGACCGCCACCGAGCACGCCGTGGAGGATGGCATCAACACTGCCGTGTACGACGCGGAGCACATCGCGGACGGCGCGAACGGCGAGCCCTCTAACTCCACCGGGAACATGTTTGAGGATTTCGGCCAGACCGCCGGTAACGTGGTTTCCAACGTCGCGAGCGGCGCGGTGAACGTCGTGTCGGCGGTTGCGTCGGGTGCCGCGTCGCTCGTAGAAGGCGTCGCTACCGGTACCGTGGACGCCGCCGTTAACGGCGAGCACGCGGTTGAGGACGCCCTCGCGGGTATCCACCCCGGTGGTGACGACAATGGCAACGACAAAAACAACGCCAACCAAAACCCCCCCGTTCCCCAAACCCCTACTCCTGACTACTCGAGCGCCGCCGACGACGAAGTCAACCCCGCCGACTTGGTCGACCACAACACGTACCCCCCGGTGGACAACATGGAGACGTACGACTTCCTGTACCCCCTCGATGGGCAAGTATACCCTGGTTCATCCGGGTGCCAAACTACGTGCGAAGGTCAGGGGCTGGACAAGCAAGGGTGCGAGCAGAAAACCGTCGGCACGGCGCACGTGTGCTACTTCAGCGACAAAATCGGCAAGTGCTTTTCGAAAGTCAGGGACCAGCCATGCCCCACCTCGCCCGGCGAGATGAGCACCCGATTAAACATGATCGAGGGAGACATCGACTTCGGGCTGCCCGACGACCGCGCGTAAGTCTATGGGTTGGAGATGAACTCGGGAATATTGGATAGCACGTGTATATACAAAAGTGCCAGTTATGAAACATGTCATCAAGCTTCATCGTTCTTTTCATTCATCGTTCTTTTCTTCACGTCTTTTTCGCTTCGTCACGTCAATATAAAAGACCCTTCCGCCTTCTCTCTCGTGCCATTGTTCTCCGCCCCGCGCTTCCTTCCCGATGGCGTCCGCTCTTTGCGACGAGATCAAAACTAACGCGCTACGCGGCGACAGCGAAACGTACGACCTCGCCGGGTTCTCGCCTGTTTGGCTCAAGGACCTGGTGGTGCAATGCCTTGGCACAACGCTGCCCGCGAAGGATTTCGTCGCGTGCAAGTTCGTGATTGGCGGAGGCAAGAAGACGCGCTCTAAATACGACCCTGACATGCTGAAGCATTTCATCGAGGCGTTGCGAGGTTGCGGACTCGAGGAAGACCGAGGCGCGTCCGCGTGCGAGCAGTGCCAGGGCATGTACAAGTACCAGCACGACACGGACAAAGATCTCAAGTATTTACATGTTTTTCCAAAGGTTAGTTTGATTAAGGAAGATCAAGACGCAGGTAACGACGACTCCACACAACACGGAGGTGATCAGTCCCCTGAGTTCCAGTGCGTGTCGTGCACGTTCGACGAGTTTTGCGATTTAGTAGCTATGAACGTCCCTAGTTTTTCGCAAAAACGCGCTTTACTGAAACGTTTGAAGGTCATGGTATCAGCGTTTGAGCAATTAGAAAAGATGTTGATGGAACAACAATCTTTAACAGAACAGGAACAGGAGATGTACGACTCGATGGTGGACGTGAGTGACAAGGTTGAGTACTTGAACAAAGAACTGGAAACCATGATAAGAAAAGGACGACTGACGAAAGGCGAGCAGAAGCAAATGGTGGATGACTTATCGAAGAAGATGGAGGAGATCGATCTGATGGTCGTCACGGCGGAGGCGGAGGGCAAAAGTAAAAAGAAAGATGCGCTGCTCCAAAAGAAACAAGAAGTTGAGAGTAAATCCAGTGATATCGCTTCCCATAAACCGATCGTGTACACCATGGCCAACGAAGCCGAGTTGAACGACTTACGCAGTCAAATCGCGGCGTTAACCAAACTGGAAAACGCTGGTAAATTACTCAAAGGCGACGACTTGAACAAGCTCGCGAAGAAACCGCGTCTCGAGGAGCGTTTAGCCACCCTGGAAGGCGAGGACAAAGGCTGGTTCGAAGACGAGTGCAGGGCTGTTTTGTTCACGCCGAGCACGGCAGAGCCTGTTGCGAAGAAGAAAACGGCTAGTAAAACGGCCAGTGGTAACGGGGGGGGGTGGCTCGTCACTGCGGCGAAGAAGCGCGGAAGCGGGCGAACCACGGGCGGCGCGCAAAGAGCCGCGCCGAGTAACCCCTTCGCGGCGCTTGGAGATGAATAGGTTTGAGTTGGAAAAATAAGACTTAAATCCTATCAAAATACAATCAACACTTACGCACCTATCAACGTACCTATCAAATACAAGCTCGTCATGAGTCACACTCGGTATTATTCATCCCGTCGTCCTTTGCCCCTTCCGTCGAGTGACTTCTGTCCGCTGCGTGCTCCGCCAACCGCGACTCCGTGCGTCAGCGTCGCACCAGGGGCGTGCGCATGGTGCGGGGGCTTGAACGGTGAAGGCTCCATGCCCCATACTTTTTCCGCATATTCTTTAATCGTTCTGTCGCTTGAGAACGCCCACATACTTGACGCCGCTCGTATGGTTTTCGCCGCCCACCCTCTCCGATCCGCGTACGCCAAATCCGTGCGATCCAGCGCTTCCAAGTAACTCCCAAAGTCGTGCCCGATTAGGTAATAGTCCTTGTCCACGTCCAGCGCGTCCATTAAACAGGCGCTGTCTTCCGGGTCACCGAACACACCTGAGCTGATCATGCGTATCACGCGTTGCAGTCGCTCGTCCATTTGCGGCTTTCTAGTATGCATAGACGCTCGTAAAGCAGCCACTTCATTAGCAGTAGCCCCGAATGAAAAGATATTCTCGCTCCCCACTTCGCGCGCAATCTCAATATTAGCCCCATCCAACGTTCCGACGATCAAACCCCCGTTCATCACGAACTTCATGTTCCCCGTGCCGCTGGCTTCCATGCCAGCTGTAGAAATGTGCTGCGAAATGTCGCTCGCGGGTATGAGCATTTCAGCCAAACTCACATTAAAGTTTGGAATGAACACCACTTGCAGCGTCCCGGCGCACCGCACGTCGTTGTTAACCACCTTCGCAACGCCGCACGCGAGCTGGATTATCTTCTTCGCCACGTCGTACCCAGGGGCGGCTTTGCCCGCTAACACGACAACGCGAGGGGTTATTCGGGATCGGTCTCGAGCGGTGCAGCTCGCGATTACTGCGTACCGGTGCACGATTGACAAAACGTTCATCAGCTGCCGTTTGTACTCGTGAATGCGTTTCACCTGCATGTCGAAAATCGCATCCGTCATTAAATCTAGGATTTTGGAAATAGAAGTCAGTCTTTTGTATGGGCATTTGTTTAGACAGTCTGGTATATCGGGATGATGAAGAATCCCTCACGTGACGTCGTGAAACGCGAACCAAGTGGTACACGAAACACGCGTTGATAGGCGAGCAGGATTTTCTGGGATAAAAAAAACGTACCTATTCCCAGGTTTTCCCGGACCCACTCCGCAAGGCGCCTTTTGTTGTTCGCCTTGGCTTGGATCCACTGGTGCTGGAAGCTAGGGTCGGTTGCGAACGGACCGAGGGTTTTTAAACGCCTTAAATCGTTGACCCAGCCTGGACCCAAAATACTAGTGAAGATGGAGCTCATCGCGGGGTTGGCTTGAAGGATCCACCGTCGGGGGGTGACTCCATTCGTCACGTTGACGATCTTCCCGGGGTACATGGCGTCAAAGTCTGGGAACAACTTGGTTTTCACTAAAGCGGTGTGGATCTCAGCCACACCATTGACAACATGACTGCCCACCACAGCTAAATGCGCCATCCGCACCATCTTCACAGGACACGTATCCGTCGGCTCTTCGATTATTGACATGTGTTTCAGCTTCTGCACGTCCCCCGGCCACTGCGCCTCGACGTCAATCAAAAACCGATGATTAATCTCAAAAATAATCTGCATGTGTCGCGGAAGCAGCTCTTCCAGCATAGGTACCGGCCACTTTTCAAGCGCTTCGGGAAGTATAGTGTGGTTCGTGTACCCGAACGTGTTTATACAGATCTCCCAAGCCTCTTCCCAACTCAGGAATTCTTCGTCCAACAGAAGTCGCATCAGTTCCGGGATTGAAATTGACGGGTGCGTGTCGTTGAGCTGAATCGCAACCTTGGTTGGGAAGTGCTTCAGCGTTCGACCAGGGGCGAGACGCTTCTTGTACCGTCTCAACACGTCTTGCAACGTAGCGCTCACGAAGAAGAACTGCTGCTTCAACCGCAAAACTTTCCCATTATCGTTATCATCGGAAGGGTACAGCACGGAAGTGATGGATTCGCATCTTTCTTTAGCTTCAACCGCGCCGTAATAGTCCCCGGCGTTGAACGACGCTAAATCAAACTCGTGCGAAGGTTTCGACGACCACAAGCGCATGTTGTTCGTGTTGTAGGTTCCGTAGCCCGGGATGGGGGTGTCGTACGCCACGGCGACGACAACCTCCCCCCCCTCCCACTTGAACCGCGTTTCTTCCGTGGTCTCATCAACATACGTCAGGACCTCGCCGTATAACCGCACGAGGTACTTAACATCAAGCCGCTCCACTTCCCATGGGTTACCGTGCGTCAGCCAGTAATCGGGAAACTCGACTTGCTTGCCATGTAACAGTCGCTGTTCGAACATGCCGTATTTGTACCGTAAGCCATAGCCCCAGGCGGGGTAATTCAAAGTGGCTAACGTATCCAAGAAGCAGCTCGCTAACCTACCCAAGCCCCCATTCCCCAACGCGGGTTCCTTCTCTTGTTGCATGATGTCTTCCAGGTCGTAGCCTAGTTGGGAGAGGGCTTCGGCGTACGCGCCTTTCAAGCCTAAATTACTCACAGCGTTGCCCATGCTTCGGCCTACCAGGAATTCTAATGACAAGTAATACATTCTTTTACTGTCCTTAGACGCGTAGAACTGCTGGGTATCCGTCCACCGCTCGATCAACCGGTCACGAACGCTATGCGCGGTGGCTTGATAGAAGGAACCCCGGTCGAACTTGTATCGGCGTCTGGCTAAAGTGTACTCAACATGTTGGACTAAACTCTTTTGAATTGAAGGAACGTCGTTACTTAGGTAAGACGAACTCAACTTCCACAGCTTGTCTTTCCGGTTGGCGATGGAGCTTTGCGAAATCAACCTGGGTTTAGCGACTCCCAATCGTCTCTGGCCACTCCTTAACCCGTACTCCTCCACCTCCACATCGCGGTCCATCTCGCTTTCGTCGATGAAATCTTTCTGGCGCTCGGGGGGGGAGTCGAAAATGTTGGAGGAAGAATTTGCAATGCCATTGTCATCGGCTAACCTCCAAGGTTGGTACCCCAGTTGTTCCTCTGATTGCACAGCTGGCAGTTTACCGATGTGCAAATTGGTTATCCCATCCAAATCACGGTGAGTAAACTTAGAAATGCTAAACTCATCAGAGTTCAAACTCTCCTCCATTGTATCAAACGGGCTCAGCGGAACTTGGTTCAGCAGTAAGTTTTTGTTTCGCAGCTGAATCATCTCTTCGTCGTCGTCGTTTGAAATCGTCGGGAACGCTCCGTACGGCCTTTGATCCACCACGTTAGCTGCTGCAGTTCGTAACGCATTCACGTCCACCAACGACTCAGGGTGGAACCCGTCGTCCCGGTCCCTGGACGGTAACCGCGGGGCATACGCGGATGAGTCGTCGCCGTCCAAGTCTCGGTCCAGTAATGCAGCGTCCGATGAGGACTGGCGCTCCAGCCACATCCGCCGTTCCGCTTTGCGTTTGCCGTCCGAGAAGTACATCTCGAGGCGGTCGCCGTCATCATCAGTGCCTTGGCTGGTGCCTAGAAGAGTTGAGGTCTGTAACGATGCATCATTCGCGACCGCGCTGACGCTCCCCACCCCCCTACCACCGCCCAAGGTTTTGTCCCAAAAAGCGTGTGGGTTTTCAGATCCCCCTATTGCTCGCGAGCTTTCATCCAAGGCGCCGAACAAACTCCGCGGCTCGTTCACGACGGGGTCCTCGTCCTCGTCGAACGCCCCCCTGCAACCCGCGTCCGCGGACGTGGGCGAGTGGCCGGGTGAGTCCATGGGCGCGCCGAGGGAACTAAAGAGGGTTTCGAAGAATTTTGATGTGCTGACGCAAGGTTTTGTTTATGATTTTTTGCGCATGATTCTTTGGTGACAGTACTCGTCGCACAGGCATGTCTCTGACACTCGCGCTCCATGCGCGCCTGGTCTCCACGCGGCGCGCCCGCGCCGCGCCGTGGACCTCCGCGTCGTGCGCGCCGCGTGTTCCATCACCGGCGTTGCCCACCACAAGACGCTTGTCCATTTCCACTAAAACGAAATCTAGAAGTACGATAAAAACAAACGTCGTGCCAATCGACTTCCCCCCCCCCGACTTGGCGTTCCTCCCTAGCCCAAGCACGATGTTCGACATCGAAAACATCGCCATCTTCCCCTTCTGGGGCGCCATGATGTTCGCCCCAAAGTCAAAGCTAACCAAAGCAGTGATGGGAAGCTACCTCGTTCCATTCTTGACATGTTTCGTGTACATTTATTTGACGTGGTTCTCGTTCCAAGACTCTAGAATCCTTGAAGCCTTCAGCACGGGCAAGCCAGACTTGGCCGCATTAGCCAAAGGGTTCTCCTATGAGTGGTGCATGGCCGTGGGGTGGGCGCATTTCATCGCCATGGACCTTTTCGTGGGGAGGTGGGTGTATTTGGACTCGCAGAAAAACGACGTGTTCGCGATTCACTCGCTTTTGTTGACGTTATTTTTTGGGCCGACTGGGGTGGTGAGTCACGTGGTTACACGGAGCATAACTGGGTTAATCCGGGGGGAGAAGCTCGTGGATGTCATGGAGGGGGGGGTTGGGGAGAAATAATAAATTTGGGACTGCCGGCCGTATATGTAAACAGGGAACGCGAGATAGTTGGTAGTAATATTGTGATAAAGTGAAACAACTTATTTGTATCTTGTACCCTGCATCCTCTACTCCGCCCAACACAGTCGCCCGCGCATCCCGCCGCGTCGCTGGCACTTGGGCAGTAGGGCACATAGGGCACAGTTTGTTTTTTCAACGCGTACCGTCAAACATTCTAACCCCTACAAATGTCCAGCGGTCTGCAGTGCGTCGGCGTGATCGGCCCCACGAACGCTCCCCTGCACGTCACCACATACGGCGATGCGGCAAACGACGCGAACGCGTTTCTGCACACGCTGCACTGCGCGCTGGACGAGGTGGAGTTGAGAGGAGGAGGTGGAGCAGGGGCGAGTGGTTCCGGAGACGCAAACAGTACTACTACTGCAACCCACGGACAACCCTCACCTCAGCCCCAATCCTCCCAAATCACAAAAGATCCCTTCCTCGGATTGATTCTCCCCACCGAGTCGTACAAAGTTTACGCGTACAAAACAAACACACGGGCTGTGTTTTTATTGGTGTATGATGACACGGTTGAGGTTGGCGAGGTAGAAATTCGCTCTCAATTCAAAAAAATCCATGACGCGTATTCGAACGCGATGTCCAACCCTTTCGCGGAGCGGAACAAACGGATCGAGAGTAAATTGTTTTTAGAAGTAATGCAAAGGCTTTGACGTAGATAGGCCTTCGATAGATAGGTATAGGTATAGGCAAATAACACGTGTTACGAGAGTATAGAGGTATGAATTGCATAAGAAAGTTAATTCAATATCCGACAGTATATTAAATAGCATCTCTTAATACCCTCTTACCCCAGCTTCTTCAACAACGGAAACGCGATTACGTCTCTGATCGAGGCGCTGTTGGTGAGCAGCATCACGAGCCGGTCCACCCCAAGGCCCATCCCGGCGGTCGGGGGCATGCCGTACTCAAGCGCGGTGACGAAATCCTCATCCAAATCAACTAGGTAGGAGTCGTCTTCGAATGCTTTCAAGGCATCCTTGCCTGCATTCATTGCAGCTTCTCTTGCCTTTTCCTCGGCGATTTTGTGCCCGGCGATTTGTCGCTCCAGGCGTTTGCGCTGGTCAACCGGGTCTGTTAGCTCACTGAAAGAGTTCGCCAGTTCACGGCCGACTACGAATAACTCGAACCGTTCCGTGACACCATGTTCACTCCTGTGCGGCTTCGCCAAAGGGCTTATCTCAGTCGGGTGGTTCAGCACGAAGGTTGGTTGTCTCAATTTGGTTTCCACCACGGCTTCGAAGAGCTCGTTCAACACGTGCCCCACGCTCGGAGAGTTGTTGACGCCCGGAATGCCTGCGAGCGCTTCTTTATCACCGACAGATCGCAAAGCTTTTTCGGCTGCAACTTTGCACGCAATCAAGTCCCCACTGAACTCCCCGTCCCTGTGCTCCGAATACAAATTCAAAACGTCTAGCCCACAGTGTTCGAGCACCAAGTCGTTCATGGAAATTCTGCGCCAAGGCCTTTGGCCTAAGTCAATGACCTCATCTGCGTACGGAATTTTTAAATCGTTCACGTCATAATTTTTAGAAACTTTCTGCGCCGCTTGGACGATCATCTCTTCCGTTAAGCTCAACATATCCTCCACATCCGCGTACGCCTGGTACACCTCCACGGACGTGAACTCGGGATTATGTCTTGTAGACAAACCTTCGTTGCGGAACACTCTGCCGAGTTCATAAACTCGCTCGAAACCGCCGACCACCAGCCGCTTTAAATGTAACTCAGTCGCGATTCGCAACGTCAAATCCATTCCCAGCGCGTTGTGGAACGTGTTGAACGGCTTAGCATCTGCACCCCCCGCGTGCGATTCCAAAACAGGCGTCTCCATCTCCATGAAATCCTGTTTGTCTAGGAAGTTCCTGATTGTGGAAATTATTTTAGCTCGGTCCCTGAACACTTCCCTGACTTCGGGCGATGCAATCAAATCCACATATCTCTGTCTATACCTTGTTTCCTTGTCCGTCAAGCCTTTGTGCTTATCCGGCAACGGTAACAGCGATTTCGTGAGAATCTGGAACTCATCCACTACGATGGAAAGCTCACCCTTTTCCGTGCGTTTCACAGTGCCACTTGCTCCAACAATATCGCCCATATCGATCAAATCAACGATCTTTTTGAATGACCCAGGGCCGCCAGGTCCAGCGTCGATTCTCTTCTTGTCGCAAAAAAGCTGAATCGCGCCGCCGTCGTCTTCCAAACTCAAAAAAGCGAGCTTGCCGAAAACGCGCCGCGCTTTGATTCGGCCGCAAACCTTGTGTTGATTGCCTTCCACTTCCTCACCGTACTCTAAATGGGCAAACTCAGTCTGGAGTTCAGAAGCCTTCGCGGTCCGGTCGAACCGGTACGCGAACGGCTCGCCGCCGTCGTTTCTAATTTGTTCCACCTTCCCTAACCGAACTTGTTTCACCTCTTCAGCAGATGACGTCCCGCCGTTGGAGTCGTCATCGCCCCCCTTCTTCTTCTGGTTCGGGTTCTGTTTCTGTTGCTTGCCTCCTTGCTTGATTTGCTTTTGCGGCTGTTTCTTCTCGTTGGGCTTCTCCTCTGGAGCTCCTTGAAGCTCAGCCAATCTTGCCTTCAACGCTTTCAACTCCGCGACCCCGGCGACGACCGCGTCATCCGCGTTCGTCGCGCCACCAGCTTTCAACGCACGGATCTTCTCACCAGCCTCGGCTACTTTCGCCTCTGTTTCTGCTACCGCGGTCACGGTCGCTGCGTCGTCCGTGTCCGTAGCTCTCGTGAACACGCAGCGGCCCACTGCGAACAGACCAGGCACGCCGCCGACCTTCACGATGGATTGCGACCGTCTTCGGCTGGGCAGAATCACCGCGCTCAAACTGGGGCGTCCGCCATCCGCGTGCGAAACGCGCGCGCGGGCACCGACCCGTTGTACCCAGCCCTTACACGCGCCTCGCGCGGCGACGGTCACGTGACGAACCAGCGACATCGTGGCGCGCAGGGAGGTCTGCGAAGAGCGCCGACTTGGAATGGATAATATAAAGCGTTCACTTTAGGGTTGCGTCGAATGGCCAAAAAATTACTAAAAATACTAAACGCTCCCTACGCCACTCTAACCACCTTCCCCTTCCTCTTCCTGTACCGAATTCCCGCCCACTCAATAGTGTTTTTGCAAACAGTGACTACCACGGCTACTGGTACAATCGAGTACGTCACCCAAAACGCGACTCCAACCTTCCACCATTGGATATCGGAAATCTCGCTTTGCGCGCTTTTATCGCCTAATACGTTCGACAGCGAACCCAACTCTCGGTACATGCTTTTCGCCGCCCGCAACGCACATACGAAGGAAAATAAAGTCAAGAAAGGTAACATGACATTGTACTTGTCACCGTATACAACATCATCTTTCCCAAACACCAACACACTGAATACCCATACGATAATCCTCCACATCCCCCAACTCATTCCTCCCGTCGCCGCAAAACTCAAATAACTCAATACTCCCAACATCCCATGATTTATTTGCCTATTTCTGTTACTCGAATAAGTGTCCATCACGAACAGCTGTCTTCTTAAATAGTTCCACCACTGTTCAAAGGACTGTTTCACCGACATACGCTGCGGAAATATCAACTCGAAAGGACACTTAACAGTCTCGGAGAATTCATCGCACATCGCTGCGAGAATCAAGTCGTCGGAATACCCGCCGAGATTGTATTTACTCAAAACATTATGTTTATTGCTTCTGAAGTCATCCAACGCAACCATCATACACCCGCCCCACACATTGAAACATTTGTCGCCGTGCGAGAAGGCGATTAGTAACACCAGGTGGTACACCATGGTTAGGTAATTCGTGAACGGCGCGTGTTTACACGGGAGGTCGAAGGGGAAGCCGTTAGACAGGAAAGGTTTGTTTTTATTGGTTTTATCTCCGATCATGCTCTCTACTAAAACTCCAATCGTGTTTCCATGCGTCCGGATGTCGTCGTCCAGGAAGAGTATAAGCTTTGAATTCCGTGACGCATTCTCGATGCCGCACACCATGCTGTGTATCTTCTGGGAACACGCGGTGGAGGAGCCGGCGATTACAAGACGCGCGGAGCGGTTGTATGAATGACCGGACGATAAAGAATGTTTCACATTCAGAGCGCCGAGGAATTTTATGCTCTTTAATTTTGTCATGACTACCATTCCATCGTCGCGTAAACCCCGTATCAGTTGCTCAAACCCGAACACCGCTCCGTCCGTTTCACGCTCCACAACGAATATATACTCTAAGTCCCCTACGTAGTCACTGTTCAACTGCGTTCTCCAGTTCACAAGGGTCTCAGTGTCGAACCGCTTTACGGGAAGCACGACGGTGACACGAGGTGCGTCATTTATTATATTATGCGGATCTGATGCATCACGACCTGGACTCGTCCCGTAACCCGTACCTTTAACATCATCCACTCTAGCATCCACTATGCAATACGCACTGCGCGCAGTCCCTCTCCGCTCCAGCTTGCGCCGCCCGAGCCGCCGCCGCCAAGCCGCCCAGTGCCACGCCACCGAGAACCCGGTTAAGATGAAGATGGCTTGGCACTGTACTACGAGGAAAAAGGTGCCGACCATCTAGGACTCAATTCCAAGCCCGGGGTACCTCCTGATCTGTCACTCGCACCGGCATTCACAACAACAATGCGTCGAGGTCGATCCGCGCCGACCAAAATCGACCGCGCGCCCCCAGCGCGTCGTCGTCTGAGAAGGGCGCGTCGGGGTCGACGTTTTTTACCCCCATCGCAAGTGACGTCAAAATATTTTGAGCTGGAAATTTTCAACCCGCGGACAGAAACCCTCCGCCTCCTACCCCCGGCCAATGCGCAGGCCGCTAGCGTTGGGGTTGCGTTTTCGGTGGTCTCGGCGGCGTCCCGGGACACGTCCACGATGTCCCTTGTGACCCTTCACGTGTACGACATCACGAACACGCAGTACGACGCGGCGAACAGTGCGATACAAAACCTGAATCGATTCACCAAGGATGCGCTCGGGGCGGGGGGAATTTTTCACGGCGCCGTGGAGGTGAATGGGTACGAGTGGAGCTATGGGTACTGCGATACCGGGAGCGGGGTGTACCCGTGTCGGCCGAAGGGGAACACGGGATATACCTATCGCGAAAGCGTGGCGCTTGGTGTGACAGCACTAGCGCCAGCCCGAGTACAGGGCATCCTACATGTGCTTCAAACGCAGTGGCCCGGACACCAGTACGAGCTTCTTTCTCGAAATTGTAACCACTTCTGCGCTGAGTTGTGTGAGCGTTTAAACGTGATGGCGCCGCCGACGTGGGTGAACCGGTTCGCGGGCCATGCGGACGCGACGGTTACCGCGGTGAACTACGCGCGTGATCAGACCAACAAAGCCATGGCAGAGATTAGCAGCGCTTGTAGTAACGCGTGGGAGGGGCTGATGGCGGCGGGGCGCGGGTCGCAGCAGGACTTACGGGCGGCGGGGGGGGATGCGAAAGAGAGGGCGCCTGCGAATGCGGAGGGGGGCAGTGCACCGAACCCAGAGTCCACAGGGGAGTCGACGAATAGCGACTCGACAACACCCGATGAGAATCGAACCTAGCCGACCTATAATACACCATGTTTCTTGTATGGTAAGAATTTTCTTCCGCATGCATTTTATATGCAAAGTGTCTCTCGTCCCTAGATGACGTCACTCGCACGCGCGCAGTGCACCATGTCAGCACTGCATTTAAGCCCCCCGCTTCGGGCGCCGGTGGTGTCGCCTGTTTCTCGACCTTCCGTGAGGCGCGCGCGAGGTGCGGTGATCGCTCGCGCTGGAGACGACACGGCCACCACCACGACCGCGCCGGAAACAACAGAAATGAAAGAGAGCCGGGAAGTTTTGGACGCCTTCTTCGTTGGAAAATCATTAGCAGAGTCTTTGCTTGAGCGCGCCGGGGGTGTTTTCGCGGACGCGCTGAGCGAGTTCTCGAAGTTTGATGCGGAAAACCGAGAACAGGTACGTACGTTTCAGGACGAAGTGTTGGGGAAAGCCAGGGAAGAGGCGCAGAGGACGGGGAGGAAGGATGATGGGATGCGATAGAAAATAGAGACGTGTCCGCTTTGTAAAAAACTCGAGAAAATATTTTTATCCAGACCGCCGCTTTCTCTTCAAACACTTCAGGGCGCCGGTGTGGTCCTGCGTGCGTCGCAATGGCGGGTGTGGTGTTTCGCACGCCGAGGCCGTGCGTTGGCATGGCGACCGCGCCTTTGGTTTCCAGAACAAAACGTGTCGTCGTGGTATCATCGAGACGCAACTGCAGGTACGTACGGGTTCGAAAAGAAATCGGGCGAGGGTGTCGAATACCCTCGGCGACGTTCCATTCGTGTACAGTTCGTTCTTTGGTATCCCCACCGAGCCGCGGGATCTCTATCAGGGTGAACGCATCAGGCGACAACGAAAATACACCTGGACCAAATGAAGACGGGAAGTCGCCAACGCCGAGTAACCCGAACGGCGATGAGAACCCTGAACCGAGCGATGAAACTTTTTTCGATCTGTTAAACTTGCTCGTCGTCACCGGCGGCATCAAGGGTTCAATCGCGGTCGTGCTTGGGTATTTCCTCGGCATAAACTCGTTAGGGCTGATACACCCGGATGTCACAAGCACACTGCACGGCCTTCAATTCGCCGGCCCCGTGGCGCTGTTAGACGCGTTAGTGATGCTCCCAAAGTGGGATGGTTCGGATGAGGCGAATGAATCCAAAAATATAAACCCGTCGAAGGTGCAAAAAATAAAAACCGCTCTGTCCAAGTACCAACGCGAAGAGGCTTTATCCAACCCATGTAGGTCTATGAGCGCGTTGAGTGATATTACGGTTGCGACAGTAGCTAGAGTGACAGATGAGATGCTTGAAAGAGCAGTGGTGGTAGGGTTTTTAACAGCTTGGATTACTGACCGAGCGGTGGAAGCGGGGGCCGAGCCGTTTGAAGTTTCTGAAGTTGCGAAATACGCCGCAGTTGTTCTCGTGTATTTATACCTAGAATTGAGGTTGAGGAGTGCAGCGAAACGTCAAAAGCAAACCATGCGTGCGTTTAGGGTAGAGCGGGATAAAATCACGGGGAAACAGAAAATGATCCCGATGGATGAGAAAGAGTTGGACGCGGTTATGAACAACCCGAAGAATGTAGAGAAAAAGGAAACGAACAACACAGCGCCCAAGTTAGAGGATTCAGTCACGGAGGAGGTTTTAGAAGCAGTAGAGGCGATAGTGGAGGATGCAAAAGGTGACTCAAAAAACTCAGAAACCAGCTGGAGTATGGATGATGGCGATGTGAAACCAAAGGCGGTCGATTCGACCGATTCAACCGACGCGGACAAAAACAAAAAGCCAGTCGACCCGTTGGTGTTATCGCCCGGCGCGCTCGGAGCGTCGCCCGTCGGCTCCCTTCTGTTCAACAACAGCGTGAAGCAGTTCTTCGACGGGTTCCGGAGTCGTTTCACGTTAGTAGCGCAGTGCCTGTGTTTCGTCACCGCTAGCGACCACAATCTGAGGGGCCCTATCGCGGGCGGGTTGGTGTGCGACGTGCTGTTCATCGCGTATCAACGGGAAGCGATGGCGAGATTTTTTCAACAAGCGGAGGTGGACCAACCCAAAGGACGACCACCGTCTGAACGAGAAATCAAGTCAACACAGATGACGCTTGTCCGCAAAGACTTGGAAAGAAAGCGAATTGACCTCGCAAACTCGTTGATTGACTCTGTGGACAACACACCTGGGCTGAACTCCGCGCGAGACATCAACAACCAAATGAGGGAAGTAGTTTCGGAAGTGAAGGAGAAGAAGGGATTCGACAAAGAAGCAGATGCCTTGACGTTTGTGCTTGACAAAATCCATGAGCAATTTCCGCCCGATAAGTTGAACCAAATGAGCGAGTCTGAGAGCGTGGATGCGATGAGGAACGTGTTCGAGCGGATACGAGAGGAGATAAGGGCGGAGGAATTGATAAAAAAGGAAGGGGAAGACGGTGCCTCAATGTCTGACGAGGACGACGCGACGGTTGAGAAGACTTTACAGATGCTGGAAAACCAAGAGGAATCATCTGAGGCATCAAATGACACATCTTCAGAAACGTCTTCAAATGACACCGAAACACCTGCCCCAAAAAAGCTGGGCACCACGGTCGGTAACCGCCCCGTGTCCCTAACTGACCTCGCCTCACTCGCCAGGTCAAACGAAGCCGCGCCGCCTGAGTCCATCTGGGAAGCGGCGCGGAAAGAAAAGGATGCTGAAAAAGCGAAAAAAGAAAAAGAATTCTACGAAAACAACGAAGACCTCGCGCCGGTTGAACCTCTGCGGGGCGTCAATTCCACTTGGGACGCGCTTGACACGCTGACCAACGGGGTGAGCGAAAAGCTGGCAAACGATAAGGAGAAAAAGTGAGGGTATTGGGGGGGGTGTTTAGGGGATAGGGGAGTATAGCTGTCGCGACGCGCATGGTTGAAAAATACCGATTCGCATTCCGAAGAAATCCGAAGGCTCTCGAAATCCTGGCCAAAACAGCCAGATTGGCAAATAGGAATCGTCACGTCCGAGATAACCCTCGCACTTTCCCTGGCGCGGAGCACGCTTGTTGCTGTTCAATAACCAACATCTACAAATCTCCCTGACTCGAGTCGTACTTCGAGCTCCCGTGGCATCCACCGCGTCGCGCATCTACCGACGCACCACGCGAAGCTTTACCTCGTCCACGGGATCGACATCAACTTCTTCTCGGATCCCGCGAAACGAAACTCTCGTCCAGTACTCTACGTATGGGCAAGGACTACTACGCCACGCTGGGCGCCCCCAGAGATGCGGACGACGCGTCCATCAAGAAAGCGTACAGGAAGCAAGCCGTAAAGTGGCACCCTGACAAGAACAAAGGCTCCAAACAAGCCGAGGCGCAGTTCAAGGAGTGCGGCGAGGCGTACGACGTGCTGAGTGACTCGAACAAACGCGCGGTGTACGACCAGTGGGGCGAGGAAGGGCTGAAACGCGGGGCGCCGCCGCCCGGGACGCCTGATGGCGTCGGAGGGCCCCAAGCAAGTGACATGCCTGGTGGAATACCAGGTGGGTTCAGTGGAGGCTTCGGAGGCCCAGGAGCTGGTAAGTACCACTTCAGCGACGATGACGCGTTTAATATTTTCGAGCAGTTTTTCGGCGGCGGAGCAGGAGGGGCCGTGGGGGGGATGGGGGGCATGGGAGGGTTCAGCGGGATGGGCGGACAGAAGAGACACAAGCCTTCGCATGACACGGTGCAGTATCCCGTGTCGCTGGAGGACCTGTTTACCGGAGGGGTCAAGAAAATGAAAGTCACGCGGAAGGTCAACGCCACAGATGTTGCGCCGCAACAAAACCAGGTTCTGATGCGTGAGGTGTCTGAAGTGATCGAGTTCGAGGTTAAACCGGGTTGGCGCGCAGGTACGAAGTTGACTTTTGACAAGAAGGGGGACGAGAACCCCGGTGTGCCTGGAACCGCGAACGACTTGGTCTTGGTGATCACGGAGAAGCCGCATGGTAACTGGGTGCGGAAGGGCGACGACTTAGTCACCACGGTTAAATCGATACCCCTACAGCAAGCGCTGTGCGGCGTGCGTTTGAGTTTGCCCGGGATTGACCGGGAACCAGTTTCAGTGAATGTAGGAGGGTCTCCTGAGAGTGGCGAGGGCGCGGGCAAGGTGATCCAACCCGGGTCAAAACTTGTCGTCAAAGGACGAGGCATGCCAAACCAGAAAACCAAAAAACGAGGCGACGTCGTTTTTGTTGTTGAGGCAGTCGAGTTTCCGATATCAGTAACGGAACCGCAGCGGAAAGCGTTCAAGGATGCGTTCAAGGCGTAGAAGGTAACATTTCTACTTTGTTACATTTCAATAAAGACTTTAGATTTCAAAATTCAATCAAAGACCCCGTTGTGGGCACAGTCGCGGACTGCGTTTCAGACTGTTTACCCATAGACTCATCCTCGTGAGACTGTTTGTTCCGGTATTTCCGCCGTAAGCGCTTCTAGTTCCGTGGCTAAAAAAGGGTCCTTACCGCTCACTGAAGGTTCCAGACTCGTGAGTAACGCGAACGGATCTGAAACGGGTGTCGTCGTGTCTTTCACGAACGTCCCACCCCCAAGTTCGAACCCGAACGGATCAGGGTCGAAAGGTTCTTCTGGTGTTGTTTCGACTGAATCTGTTTCGACTGAATGCGAATTCACCACCGCGTCCACAGCTTCGGCGACCAGCGTTTGGGCGATCAAAGCTGAGTCTTCGTCAGCACTTTCACCAGCCAGGGCTGCTTTATTTTGAGCCTCCCTTTCAGCTGTGGCAGCTGCCTCTCGTTCAGCAGCTTCCCGTGCAGATGCTTCAGCCGCCTCTCTCTCCGCGACAGCCTGTTCAGCAGCAGTCTTTTCAGCCGCCTCTCGTTCAGCCGCCTCCCTCTCGGCAGCGGCCTTCTCAGCAGCAGCTTGCTCCACGGCAGCCTCTTTCGCAGCTGCCTCTCTGGCAGCCGCTTCCGCAGCCTCCCTCCGCGCACGTTCCTCCGCCTCCGCTCTGGCCAGCACAGTTTCCATTGCGAACGAAACCAAATACGAAACGACTTCTTCCGCCTCCCTCTCCCTCGCTTCTTCTTCCGCCTCCAACTCCGCCAACCGCTCCGCCTTTTCCCGCTCCCGCCTCTCGTGAACTTCTTCCGAGATTTTCCCTAACGCATCCAGCGAGCGCTGGTACCGCTGTTTCCCCTCTTTGACCGCGTCCTTGGCGTCCTCCACGGCTTCGTCCAGTTTATCCCAAGCCCCTTCCGCCATCGCTTTGGCTTCGAAATACGGCCTGGCTTTCAGAATCGTCCGCACAAGTTTCCGCTTCATCCTCAACGCAGCATTGACGCTTTCAGTCAAGCCGTGGATGTGCTTTCCGTACACCTGTTCCGCCCGGAGTTTCAGAGCTTCCAACTCGGTTAAATTCGAGGAATTCGCGAATTGAATCCGAGCGCTGAGTTCGAGAGCTTCCGTCATCGCGGCTAAGTCGGCTCGTTTAGAAGGTGTCAAATTACTTTCAGATTCTGTATCAGCAGCGCCTTCCGCGTCCTCCCGTTCAGCGCGCCATTGAATCATTCGGCACTCCACAGTGTCGCGAGCAACAATGAACGCGTCGTGCGCTTTTTCGTACTGCAGCATGGCGAGTTGGGAGTTTCGCTCGTGCACGGACGCGAGGGCTTGCTGGTGGAAGTACGGCACGGCGTTGCGGACGGATTTCGCGACCCGCAGGCGGATTAGTTCAAGTTTCTGTTCAGACTCAGCTCGGCTTTGTTTTCGCCTTCGCCTTGCACGAATTAAGTTCTTCTCCAAGTCGTTCACGCTCGTCATTGATTGGTTCATCTCGTCCAACGCCGCGCCGACTCGCGGATCGACCTCTTCCGCTACCTCCAGATCCGTGTCCTGGTCGTAATGAGACGTAGTAGGTTCTTCGTTTTGCTCTTTCTGACTCGTCTCTATACCATTTTCGTCTTCCTCGAATTCGCTTGTGGTCATCTCGGACGGAGCGTCGCTCTCATATCCGCTCTCATCGGGCCCTCTCATTTTAAAGCTCATGAAGTTCTCTAGGCTGATCTGCGGGACGTCTTCCAACCGTCGAAGCTCATCGTCCAGGTCGCCAAGCGTGTCTGAGTCTCCGTTTTGCGTTGTTTCGTTCTCCGTGTTTTCACTCGACTTGTCACCTCCCCTTGCTCTCATCGAGGCTCTCGGCGACCTCACCAAGCTTGGACTCAGCGTCCGGTACATCTCTCGGTCCCGCTCCGCTTGCTCCAACGCGGTGGCTTCGGAGACTTCGCTGTCGTTTCCCCCATCCGAGCCGTCGTAATCGGAATCGACGGTGATGTCGGACACGCTGGAAGGGTGACGGCTGTGTGTTTTCAGGTTAGTGACTCCGTTAGGCTCTGGTCGTCCGGAAGTCGTCGCATCCGATGCCTCTGAAGAGGTGGGACCGGCATTTTCGGAAGCCTCGGATCTGTCCGTATCCCCACTCTTGGATTTGCCCGAGGCGGAGCGTCCGAAACTGGGAGGCGAAGGCATGCTCCGGTACATCGCGCGCGCGCGGTCTGACATGGAAGGCATTATCTCAGGAACGCCACCGGACCTGCCCGCACCTCGCGTGCGTGCACCGCCTCGCGTGCGTGCACCGCCTCGCGTCCACCGCTCTGATGACCCCCGGGGACACGAGGCATATTTTTTAACGGCTCGCGCCTCGCCTTCAAAATGAGGCGACCACTTTCTGGGTTTCGTCCTTTTCTGGAGGTCGACGTCACCCGCAAGCGCCACACCGGTACGCGCAGGTGTGCGACCAACGTCGTCGCTCGCGCGCCCTCTGTCAGCAGCACGAGCGACATCACCGTAGAGGCGTTTCTGTCGGCTCTGCGCAGTCCTGGGACTGGGACCCCCCACGTTTCACGCGTTTGAGGGGAAATCTTGACGTGACGATGGCAATGTTTTTGGCGGCCGCGCCGGGGGTTGCATTGCACAGGCCAAGGGTCACGCCACGATCTACACAAACCACCGCGTTCGCGTCCAGTACCCCTAAACCGTTAGCGAAAGCTCCACGAAACTGCAGGGTCTGTGCAGTCGCGACCCACGTACGTACGAATCCCTCATGCGTCGCGAGTTTGGGGCGTAGGTCAAAGGTGGTGTCGGGACATGGAAATTGCGAATTCTTTCCCAACAGTGCAGCGCAATGGAGAGGCAAGCGCATCAGCGCAAGAGTCATGCCAGCACCTTCCGCGTCTGCGAGCTTACAGACCCCAAACACAACAACCAAAATGTACGGTCCCCGAAAAAACGACCCGCCCCTTTCCAAACTGTCTGGGGCAGTGGGCGCTGCGGCAAGAATCTCTGCGTTCATAATGGCAGCCTTAGCCGTGTTCCTATTGCGAGTCAAGCCTTCATTAGCGGGGGCAGCGAAGAACGTAGTAGAACCTGCAGTCGAAACTGCTGTGAAAGCAGACCCAACCGGCGCCGTGGTCGGAACAGTCGTCCTGCTCTTCGTGTACGGCTTTTTCTGCATTTCCGAAACCGCAATTACCACGCTGTGGCCGTGGAAAGTCCGGGAGATTTCCGACCAAGAAGGACCTGATTCGCCGTTCACGCTGTTGCGAAAGGACATTACACGGTTCTTGACCACGATTTTAATTGGCTCCACTTGTAGCAGCATCGGATCCGCAGCTCTAGCAACAGAAGCCGCTTTAGGTCTGTACGGCGAAGCAGGCGTGGGTTACGTCACCATCGCGTTGACGTTAGTAACCCTGGTGATGTGCGAAATCGCGCCAAAGAGTTACGCGGTGCAGCACGCCACAAGCGTCGCGCGTCTAGTCATCCGACCAATCGCCGCGCTATCAGTTCTAGTGTACCCCCTAGGCAAGGTATGCACCGCCATTGTGAACGCCTTTTTCAAGCTCCTAAACATCCAAGGATCCGCAGAACCGTTCGTGTCAGAAGAAGAGTTAAAGTTGGTATTATCCGGCGCCGCTAAATCCGGGCAGGTCGACGTCGGCGAACAAGAGATGATTCAGAACGTGCTTGACATGGGTGAAACCCCTGTTCGTGAGGTGATGACACCGTTGGTAAAGGTAGTAGGCGTAGACAGAACAGCGAACTTACAGGATTTGAGAACGCTTTACAGAGAGCATAAATACAGCCGGGTACCCGTGTACGACGACCGGATCGACAACATCGTGGGCGTCGTGAACAGTATGCGGATGCTTGATTTCGAAAACCTGGATGACGCGTCTCTCATAAGTACAAAGATTAATCAGCTCCCCGGGTTTGGCGATTCGCCGTATTTCGTGCCAGAGAGCATGTCTGTTGTGAAGCTGATGCGCGAACTGTTGGCCCGAAAAACGCACATGTGTATAGTGGTCAACGAGTTCGGCGGAACGATCGGCATCGCGACGTTTGAAGATTGCGTGGAGGAAATCGTGGGTGAGATTTACGACGAAACCGACACGCCGGATGAGTTTGAGGAGTCGGAACAATTCATCACAGAAGTGAGTGACAACGTATTCGATGTGGACTACAGGTGTGACGTTGAGGATTTGGCGGATCTGGTGAAGGTTGATATTCCGAGCTCTGCGCTGTACGACACAGTAGGCGGGTTCACGTGCGACTGCTTCGACCACATTCCCGAAGTCGGCGAGAGCATGGTCGTGACCCTGCCGATCAAAGCCGGCGCGTCCTGGGACGAGATGGACGACGAGGATGAGGAGGGACATGGGATGTCTGAACGGAATGGTTCAGGTAACGGCCACCATGCTCTCAACAACGATTCCTTGTCGGAGTCCCTCGAACAGCAGAAAGACCCGCTGGACGCTGGGTTCGGGATGTGCCCGGTGCGGTTGACCGTTACGGACGGCAACATGAAAATGGTTCGGTCGGTTCGCGTTCGAGTCGGGGACGCGGCGCTTGAGGAGAACGCCGCGGAGTCGGATGCGATGCTTGCTGGTTTGAACGCATTACAAAGCTACGATGACCGGGGGGTTTCACGGGTTTCATTAGATGACGGCGACGGCGTGACCGTTGATATCGGAGCGGACGTTAGAATTGAAGCGGAAGTCACTAAGCAACTGCCTCCGAGGTGACGTTTTTTTTGCTCGTGTTGATTCGCTGTATAGATATACACATTATTGTGCTGCCTCGGTATGCCATGGACGCATAAAGTCATACGCTTTGCTGCAATCCATATAGCCAGACACATTATTTACGAATTGATATACATCAGTTATTCCTAATCGTTCTTGCTCTTCTCGAACAGCCATTCCATCACTTTTTCGAACATAGCCCGGCCAGTTTCCTCTTCCCAGAAGTGGTCAACGCCGTTCAGGGTCCACTGCTCGACGGCTGAATCTTTTTGTCCTGCGCAATTATCAAAATGAGTCACGTCCACCACGACGTCTCCCGTCGGTGAGTCTTTCGCCGCTGGCAGGGTGAACGACTTGTCTTCATTCGGTACAACATCATCACGCTCACAATCAAACGCGTTCGCCAGTATCTCAACAGTCCGGTCCGCGCTCGGAAACGGCACGCCCGCGAAGTTCACACCGCCGCCGATCGGGACGGTGGAATCCAAAGTGCCGTGCACGTTGAGAATTGAAACGTTTGATTTTTTTTTGCCATCAGCTGCTTCGTCACCTGATGCTCCCTTGCACTTCCCCTGATCATTCCACACCCCCCCCGCGAATGTCATCGCGGCTGTTACTAGTTCAGGCCGCTCGCACACGAACCGGTTGACCATGAACCCACCAGTGGCGATGCCTATGAGGTAAATTTTGTCGCTATCAATTTCGTACTTTGTCTTCACGCTTTCGATGACGCTGGCGATGAAACTCACGTCGTCCCCAGTCCCACCTTTTTCAGGCGCGCAACACGCGTCAGATCCGTCCCACGTCGGGCACTGAAACGCCGGAGCTACTCGGGCCAGGGTTTGGTTGATCCAATTCGTCGTTAACCTATCCGCGACGTTCGGGGAGTCCTCGCCCAGGTTACACAAAGCGCACTTTCGCGTCGCTGTCGGCGACGTCGGCGTGACATAAAAAACGTCATCCACGAAATCGCGTAAACCGACTTGCGTCAACGTCTGCCGGGCCGCCGCACCGTCCAACCCTGCCCCAGCGCGCATCGCGGTGAAGTTGTACTGCTGCTGCGCGTCGTCAGGCAGGCAAAAGCCGTGCAGGAACACGACGAGTGGATATTTCGTGTTGCTGTTCGAGTCGTACGAGGATGGGGGATAGACCTGGACGTCGGCTCCTGAAAACACAGCGGAAGGGCTGGAGAGAGGTTGCGCTTTCAAGGCGAACGCCTCGGAAAGAGCTTGCGCGGTGACGCGCGCCAAGTCGTTGGCGTCGGCGCCACCTGCGACGACGCCAGTGGTGGTCAACACAACCGCGGCGACGCAGGCGAAGAGAGAAAAGCGAAGGATGCGCATGTCGAAGTGTTGCGTAACGTCGTGGGGAGGAAGGCTAATAACGAAAGAAAAAACGTATTTCGGAGGTACAAACAAAATCTTCGTCTACACAAACTACGCGGGCTATCAAAAACTAAATCCTACACCACGGGGGTCTCAGCATCCGTCTCGCTGGTCTCGCTAGTCCCACTCCCTTCCCCCACGAACAAAGGCAAACGGTCACAAAGAGTTGTTACCGAGGAAGCAGCAGAGGAATCAGAAGCGCCGACCCTTTCCGACGCTCCGTTTTTCCCCTGGTTCGCTAGAAACTCCTTCTTCCCCTGGTCCCTGGTGATCGGGCACTGGGAGAAACACGGCGTGTTGAACGCATCGTCCAGTTCGGTTGGCGGGGGTGTTTTCCCGTACACGAACCGGCACTCGAAGGTTTCGTAATCAGGGACCAGCGTCACCGCGAGTCCGACGCGCTCATTAAAAAACTGTTGCGTGGGCAACTTGCACACATTCAAACAAACCGAAGCACACCCGGATTCTTCAAGAACTCGGCATCTTTCTAGAAGCACGCCTTGCTGATAGCCGGGGGGGGCGGAGCCGGGAAATGAGCAAGCGGTTTTGGCATCCCCTATGCGTAAAGAGTCTGCATCTAACACATCGCCTCCGTACGTACTAGGATCCAACTCCAAAATCCTCCTCGCCGCGATTTCCAGCTTCAGCGCTTTCAAAGCGTTGTACAACGCGTTTGAAGGTATTCGGCTCTGGTCATCCACTGGTAGGTTTACTGGTGCGTCAATCACCGCTGACGCACCAACCAGCCACGGTAACAGGTACGGCGTTACCTTCGCCGCGTGCCTCGCGACGAACCATTCAGGTAGCAACGCGATGAACACCTTGAATCCAACTTCGAACCCTGGTGGGAGTAGTGATCGTAACACTCTCTCTCCTCGCTGCTGCGCTTCTTGAGGTGTCCTGGACGTGCTGACGAGCTTTATGCACCGTTTCATGGTGGCGTCGTAGTCTCCGGTGGCTGTGTTTGGGTCGTCTCCTAATTCGATAGCGACCTGCCGGTGGAACTGCTGTAGCCAGAACCGATCCAGCCAGGTGTCGCTGTACGTCGGCGGCGGTGTGGAAGGGCCGGCGCGCATCGCCAGACACGCAGTCCGCGTCGTGCGCCGACATTTAGCCGACGTCGACGCCACCCCAGGCGACCGAAACGACGCCACACAACGACCCGACATCGCGGTGTCGTGCGGGACCACAGTGAAGATGTAATCGCGACGTGGCACGTTTTGGCCGAAGAGGACGACGAGATCCAGATTCGAGCGACGACGATCTGTCAATACAATATTTTTCAATGAGCACCCCCCATACCCATCACAACCCGTCATAAACCTCCCTCTCCACCTTGTTCCCCAAGACTTGGTACGCCTTTTGCAGCTCTCTGAACGTCTTCGCCGCCCTGGTTTTCGCATCATCACCCTGGTGCTTGTCCGGGTGCCACGCCATGGCTTCCTTGCGGTAGGCGTCTTTTATTTCCAACTCTGTCGCGTCGCTTAGTTTCTCGCGAAGTCCTAAAAGTTTATAAAAACCTTTCACGTCCCGTCCTCCGCCTCCGCCTCCCCTGCCAATGCCCGCTCCAGTGGCTTTCCGCCACCCAGGCCCCCATCGCCTTTCTTTCTCCTCGTCCCGTCGTTCCGCTTCCTCCTGCCGGAACCGTTCCAACTCCAAGTGCGCCCGCCGCTCTTCTCGTTCGCGTTTTCGCAACTTTTGCCACTGCCAAATGTTTGCCGCCCACTCTTCGCGTTTCTGTTCGTCCCAGTTATGTTTATCAGTTTCCTTCCACCGGCCCCACTCCGCGTCATCTCTGCGTAACTGCGTGCTCTCGTCCATCCAGGCGCGGTCACCAGGACCTCCGTGCCGCATCGCCGCCGCGAACGCTTCGGTTTCCTCGCTTACCCGTATCTGCTCCAATCGCTCCCGCTCAACAACTGGGACTCTCCTGGCCACTGCGCCCGCCACCGCGAACGCAACGGCACTGCCCAAACTCGCTTGCGCGGCTAACAGCCCGTACACGTCGGGTCCAAACACCGCCCCAGCGATAAACGCGGGGAGAAACACGCCGCCTACGACTGACAGCGCCCGCGTTTTTCCGACGTCAACCACGTCTTCGTCGACGACCACGTTCCCGGTGACGCCGCACACCACCGCGGTGTGTCGCCTCGGCGAAAAGTCCCCCGAAGGCCCCCGGGTTTCCCCGTGCGTGAACGTGGCGATATACGCCGGCAGTAGCACCGCTCTGACTCGTCTTCCAGGACTCAAAACGATATCCAGACCGATATCTTTAACCGCGTCGGCTTTGTGTTTCTCTTTCAAAATTGTTTTCGCTTTCTTTCGCTCGTTATCGCGCACGCGTCGGAACGCCAGTTCCCAGGCTAAGCTTCTTTTCATCCCAAACCGCTCGACCGTGATTGCGTCCGGAGGGCCCACACCGGCTTTAGACGCATCAAGAACAGCTCGTAGCTTGTCAGACATGGGTTTTAGAAAGTTATTTTCATTTTCATTTCTTTCGGCGTCATTCATTCCGTTCGTCTTCGCGTCTGGAAACCGTCCAACGTGTTTTCCATGCAGCGCCGTGACTAGATCCCTCCTGTGTTTGAACGACGCACATACTTGCGTTTCAGGATGTGACGATTCGTATCGCGTGCTCCCGCCGTCTCGCCACGTGGCAATGTTCGTCCACTCCATCTTCCCACCACCGGCTTCATAACCAACCTTCCCGCGGTACTTCACGCTGACTTCGCAAACAAAAACCCAGTGCGGAAGAAACACGGGTTTCAGCGTCGGGGAGGATTTAACGCCGTCGCGTAACGACCACGGGCGGAACGGCTTTTGCTTTGACCACTTGCGTAATGACTGGTGAGCATCCTCTGACGTTAACGCAAACGGCAAACCCAGGTGTTCGCTTCCGTTTCCGCCGTAACACACCACGCGCGTTTGTTTCGACGAAGCACTCGACGCATCGCTGGAACTGTTTGGACGTCGCGTCTGGAAAAGCCATCCACGTTCCGTACCCACACTGTTTGCCCATACTCCGGTCCCCCCGGTGATACACGAACGGCTCCACGACCTACTACTCACGGACGCGAGCGCGGATACGCGCCGCATGCTTTCGCGCATACCGCCACGCGCCGCCCGCGACGCGCGCGAACCTCTGATTGAGTATTGACATCATCAAAAGTGGCAGAAACGAAAGCAATCATGATTTTTCGTTTTGATTACATTTTTCATACAACGGCGTTGACTACTCGACGAACTAGATACTACTTGAAGCTTGCCATGTCAGTCTTTGGAGAGGATCGGCGCGTCGTCATCTTCCGGTAGTGTCACGGCGCACAGCTGTGTGTCCCCGGAGTCGGAATCCGAGTCAGTGCCCAACGCGGAGACGGATGCGGAATCTGAGCCGGAGTCTTCGTTGTTATTGCCGTCATTCTCGACATCATTCTCAGACACGAGATTCTCGCCGCTGTCCACCGCGCCACCTCCTGTGCCTAATTGCTCACTGGCAATCTTCACTCGCCTCGCCCCAGGCTCCGAAGAATCCTTCCCCTTCCGTTTCCGGTCCGCAATCTTCCTCAAAGCCGCGTCATTACTCTCAACTTTTCTGGTCAACTTCTCCACTTTCTCCCGAACCATCTCCAGCTTTTTCTGTTCCTTCGCAAACTCCTTCTTCTCTTTCTGTAGCTGTTTAGACAGGGAATTTAATTCAGTCGTCGTATCCTTCAGCTCCGTTTTAGCATCGGACACAGCTTGCTTCACCGTCTCGTTCCGTGTAGCTTTCCATTCCTGAGTCACGACCCTCCGTTTGTGCCTCAACCGGTGCGTCACAAGCGCGTCTTTTCTTTTAGTCACAAACGAACACCCGTGTTCGGTACACGAAAACGTTTCGGTAATTTCGTGCAGTGCCTTTACGTGGTACGCCAGCGCGTTCCTGGCTCTGAATGCCTTATCGCATCCAATATGTGGGCAAATGAACGGCCGTTCATCCGTATGTGTTCTAGTGTGCGCCGTGAGCAACTTCCTCTCGTAAAACTTCTTCCCGCAGTTTTCGTAGTCGCAGCAAAATTTAGGAGGCTCGTCTTCGTGAACCTTCCGAACGTGCTTGGAAAGGTCCTGCGGCCACGCGAATTCCTTCCCGCACCCGGGGTGCACGCACTTGCACCGCTCGCGGACGGTTGATAGGCTGGGGTTCAGATTTTGACCGGTCACGGCGTTGCTCAATCGATTGGTGACATTGCCAATTCCCTGGTCGTTCAAATCGGAAGCACCCAGAGGATTGACGCTCCCATTGAACATGGTGTGTGGAATCTGCCCGTTGCCGGGACCTCCGCCTAGGTTCAAACCCATGCCCGACGGTAACCCGCCTGGGGCTAACCCTGTGTTGCCTTGTCCCGAAATGTCGTACTGCCCGCTCACCGTGCCGAATGACCCAGGCGGCAGCGAGTACATGGAGTTTCCATTGAACGGGACGTTCGGGAGTGCACCAGCGCCCAGAGTGTTCGGGTTGGGGGTCGGGTTGGTGTACTGGTGGCCGTCCATCGTGACAACGCGCTCGCGGCTCCGGTGCGGCCCAACGCACACCCACGAAAAGCCGACCCGTCGACGTCAGACGCACAAACCGCGTGCGGGTGCGACTATGAGCAGGGCGTCCACGATGAGATCTCAATGGCGGAGAAACATGCTTTTTGGCCGGATGGCTGAAATACCAAAGTTCAATGCTTTGTCAAAAATCTACACCTGCGTCTACGCTCCCCGCCTCCTTTCCGCCGCCTCTCTCCTCTCCCCCTCGCGCCGTTCTATGGCCCACGCGTACCACCACCGCAGGGCGTGGTCCCTAGGTGCGACTCCTAACGTTCCTTCGCAAAATAACGCGTGCGCGTCCGAGGCGTATGCGCCGACGCCGTGAAGCTGGGAAACAGGGGTTGCGATTCGAGTTGGATTATTTGTATGTCTTTCAGTCTGGGAAGAAGTACCAACCGTACCAACTCCACTCGAACTCTGTGATGCTTTCAAGTAGTCCTCCGATAGCTTGACGAACGCCCTGGCTCGTTTCCGGTGTAGCCCTAGCGGCGCAAGAATGGACTCCAGCAAACGCATGCCCGACACGGAAAAGCCGTCGGGATCGAGTTGCGATGAATCCGAGTCGTGGAGGGTAACCGCGGTACCCGGCGTAGGTGTGAGACTTGTGCCTGCACCCTGGTCAGCTCTACTCACTATGCCATGTCTGCCCAACAGCACAGCCTCCTTCGCACTCCCCGCCGCTAAAAACAGCCTCCACAGCACTCGATCCACTTGTAACCGAGTCGTGCAGTTCAACATCATGCACGCGACCAACATTTTCCACTCGTCTTCCCACAGAATCTCCTCCAACAATCCAAACGGCGAACGCGGAGGGGACCACCACCGCTGGGTTTGGGGTGTTACGGATTGATTGTGAGTACTTTGGGCACTAGCACTTTGACCGTGTAACATCCCATAAGCATCCTGGCGTAACCCCCCATACGCATCGTCGGCATGAGCCTCGTAATTAGTCTCGTCCTGGTCGTACTCTGGCGCGAGTCGCACAGGGCTCCTCGGCCCTCCTTGTTTGCACAGCGCCAGCCGGTCACGCGTCGGAGACGTCCCCACTGAGTCGTCGAATTCGGTTGGCCAAAGCGCCGCCCGGAGCACATCGCAAGCTGCATCCAAGCCGCGTTCATCAGGGCGCGCCAGACGTACGCCAGAACCGCCGTGCGAACCCCCTACGCCTAAATTTAATGCAGCTCGCCGTCGCGGCGGCGGCACCCTTCCGTCCATGCGGTGGCCTACTGGATCGCGACGAGGATCGGGTTGCGTCTCTTGACCGTCAAAGTCCTCCAACGTTTCGTTTCCCAGGCCTCCTCCGCCGTTGTCAGTAGCGGCGATGATCGATCGATTACCGCCTACACCCCCTACACCTTCAATCAACCCTAATTCTCTCAAAACCTCCGCGCCGTGTTTGAACGTGAACCCGTCGGGGGACGTGAACACCACGCGCCACGGAAGGTTGTTTCCGCTGAGCCAACCCGAAGCACTGTCTTCGGCTCGTTTCCGTTTTCGTTTCGGTTTTGGTTTTTTGGTTGTCGGGCTTTTAGTTGGAGTAGGGCCTGGAGTGCTCGCAGGGCTTGCATCGAAGCCGTCGAGAGCATCGTTGTGATCGTCGTCATCCAATTGACCCTCGGTGACGTCATCGTCAAAATTGTTCTCGTCGAGTCCCATCTCCGCCCCAGTCGCCGCTCTCCACCCCGCGCGCCACCCGTCCAGGGCGGTGGCGGATCCCGTCTCTGAGGCGAGTCTAGTGCGCAACACGAATAGTCGTCTTACCGGGTCATACTCCCGGTAGTAGCACAGATGCAAACACAAGTGGTGCGGGCTCCCCGTGCTTCGGAACACGGAGCACCGGTGTCGAATTTCGGCAATGTCAGACCCCGCTCCTAATTTCGAAAATTCCTTAGCGTCGCGAGCGGCGGGTAACGATTGCTTTTCAAATAGCTTTTGTTTGTTTGCGTCGTCGAACCCTTGCCTGTCTAGCAGTTTGAACATGTCCCTGCACTCTCTGCGTAGGCTCGTTAACCTTGCTCTCGCCTCCGCTACCGCGGGCGCCCTTTGCCGGACCCGGCAACTCGCGTTCACGTGCAAACGGTCCAACTCCTGCAAAGTATTTCGGAGAACGACGCCGGCGTCGGAAGTGCCGGGTATTTGGTGTGGTGCTCGTACTTGTGCTTGTACCGCAGTGCCTACTGTCGTATATGCAGTACTTATCGTGCCTGCATCGACTATCCCACCCTCGCTCGTGGAAGGGAAAGATAGCATACGGTTGTTCTCCAACACACTTCCGTTCGCACCAGCAACACTCTTGACATCCACGCAAAGCACGTCCCCATCCGCTTCCGCTTTGTCCGCCGCTTGCTTCGCCAACGCGAACGGCCGGAACGGGATGAGCACCGCCTCCGCCGCGTCCGAGTGTTCCGTGTGTGCGTTCTTTTTCCGGGCCGTTACCCGGAATTCCTCTAAAGCTCGCGCAGCCTGTCTTGCCGCGTCGGGCAAACGCGCTGGGATCGAAACTCGCTTGCCGTTCGGGCCATCCGAGGGAAGACGCGCGGAGTGCGCGGCGGAGGGGGAGGACGCGGTGTTTGTGGAGAAGAAACGAGACACAACCTTGGTCGTGGGCGATTCGGGTACATTTTTGGGCGCGGCAACCAAGCCATCCACATCAGGCACGTCACCGTCCACCGCCTCGCCCTCGCGCCGCGCCATGACGTGTGATGAGATCATTCAACGGAAGAAACAAAAAGCGCTCAAAAAAGTTTATCACAAATTCAGTCTTCTCAACGTCTCCGCTGTCGCCGCAGCGTCCGCTCTCCGTTCCTGCATCTTCCCGTACATCGCGGTCTGCGGACGCACGGGCAACCGGCCGTTCATCTGGTGCTTTGTGGAAATGTCAGCCTCCTTGTGCAAACGAGCCGAACGCGCGCGAGACTGTTTGCACACCGAGACGTCGACATCTGACACCTGAAAACTCGCGCTCGCATCTCGGTACGCCAGCAAGTGGTACGCCGCCGTGGTGTAGTTGTGCTCGCCTGATTGCAGGTTTCGAACCAGCGATTCCCTGTCTATTCCAGCAGCGACAAGTGAATCAACGCGACCTTGATCAACCGCGTTACCCGTCAAAGTGGAAGGGTACGTTACCCCCGTTTTCGCGCCCACGTTGTTTTCGTCATGGAAGTGACTTCTCGCGGAGTGACCTCTACCAGTATCAACTCTGTTATTCGACCCACCAAAATGACCGTTACTCGAGTATCCGCTACTCCCGCCCCCACTCCTGACCCACCGACTGTCCCTACACCGCACCAGTGTGGCTCTCTTCTCCACATCCACTCTCAAAACCACCCCCACGAACTCCTTGAAGTCGTTCGATACCTTATCAGGCACGGAGTAGGTTCCGCTGATGATTTTCCTACACAGTTCGCGCTTGTCGCCGCCTCTCGCGTGAAAGGGGAGGTACCCAGTGACCATGGCGAAGGAAACGACGCCCAAGGACCAGACATCAACAGGAGGGCCGTCGTACGGCTTTCGCGAGACTATTTCCGGCGCTGCATACGAAGGCGATCCACAATGCACCGTGAGTTTCTTCCCCGGCTGGAACACGGCGGACAATCCAAAATCAATCAGCAAAACGCGTCTCTTGTCAAAGTCCAACAGAAGGTTTTCTAACTTAACGTCGCGATGCACGATCCAGTTGGAGTGGCAATACGAAAGAGCCTCGATTATTTGGCCGGTGAATTTTGAAGCCAAGTCTTCGGTCAATGAGCGCTTACTTCTAACATAATCCAAAACGCTCCCCCCCGCGGCGTACTCCATGACGCAGAAGATTTTCTTTGCGGTTTCGACGACGTCGAACAGGCGGACCACGTTTCGGTGGTTGAGCTTTTTCAGGACTCGAATTTCCCGGCCGACTCTTTTCCTATCAGTCTCGTTTTTTAAAGAGGTTTTGTCGATGAGTTTCACTGCAGTTGTGGCGCCACTCACTTGGTGTATTCCTGATCTAACTTTGCAAAAACCGCCCTCGCCGATCACCGGGCCTAACACGTAACCGGGGAGCGCGCCGCGGTCGTCCACGTCCCCAACGCGCATCACGGGCAAGGCGCTTTGCGCTCGCTGAAGAGGTTTTGGTTTTTCAGGTAGTACCGTCTCGTCTTGAGTTATTTTTGAGTTAATATCCGTCCTTTCCACTGGCATGCTCTCCGCTCGAGTCAAGCTGTATTCGGTTCGGGTTTGACGCTCCGCTTGGTGTCTTTGTACGTATTCATCGGTGTGCTCGTGAAACAGCTCGTCGTCGTCGCGGGTCAGGAGTCCCGAAGCGTAGTGAAGGTTTTGGGGAGGCGCCGGTTGTTTTCTGGGAGGTTCATGAGGAGTGCCTGTTCCGTTATTCACCCCGCCAACTCGAACACCACGTTGCGGAGCCGCAGAGACCACGCGTCTCTGTTGCGCAGGGGAGGGTGAGGGCGCCCAGTGCACGTTTTTCTCGTTGTGTTGCGCCACATGCGGCGGCGGTTTTAGGGGAGCCGTTTTTTCTCTCACCCCCGCAATAATCCCTGCGCCTGATTTCGGATTCCCGCTTTGTGGGCGTACGGGTAGGTGCCGTAGGGTGGTGTCTACGCGTGTGTGTTCCGATGATCCGTATCCTGCTGGATCCACGGCTCGCGACCGAGCCGCAGCCGCGGCGTCGCGCGCCGCGCTCACCGCGAGCGACCTGTGGTGATGAATCGATGAACGCGGCGACGAGGCTTGAAGCGAACTCGTCAACGAGTCCATTCTACTTATCGAAGATGACGGTCTTCTGTCAACAGTACCCGGTGATGTCGGTAAGCCTCTGTGTAACCGGGACGTCGCCTGGTTCCGTGACACTGTCATCGAGTTTGAGTTCGACGGCCTTTGCGCTTTGATTTCTTCGACTTCCTCGTCCACCAGATCCTGCGCGTCCGCGTAATCGCCGCGCGCACGTCGGTACGCCGCGGCGATGGCACCCTCCGTCGACATCGTGGGCGAAAATGGGGGGGAAGAGTTTCGGGATGGAGAAGACCGTGTGTGTGTGCTAGTTGATGGGCGAGTATTTGTAGGTCGAGCTGATGACCTGGATGATGATACCGCGTACGCATCTCTTCGCGCAGAGTGTGCATGTTCAGAAGCACTCGTGAATGATGAAGACACCGGCCTTGCCTCCGTCGGGCGGCTGCTCGTCCCACTGATGTGTGTGCCGAACCCGACCCGCCGTGTGTTCGTATCGGTGTCCGGAACAAGTATCGCAGGTCGCCCGCTTGCCCGGGCGGATGCCGAGCGGGTACTCGTCACGGGCACTCGGTGCATCTCATTTGTTCGGGCCGTTGACCTCGTCCCGTCGAACGAACTCCCATCGTTCGTCACAGACCGTTCCGCGGGCCGTACGGATGACGGCACACTTGGTGAAACGCCAAACTTGGATCGTCGCGCGGAGGTTGTCCGTACAGCAGTGCTGGTGACTCTTCTCTCACTGGAAGCCCTTGACGCAGCTCTACCAGGTTCCCGGTCCCGGGCACCGATTGATCCGGGATCAAAGCTGAACTGGAACTCTCGCTGGTGCAGGTGCGACGGTGTGGACGACACCGCCCGGACGCCAACTCCCGCGTACGCACTCGGAGTCGCACTACCGTCTCGACCGGACGAGGGGCGCAAACTCCGACGCCCGTCCCCCGAACCCCGCGCCGATGAGCTGCGACGAGGTTCGAACGACATCGTGGCCGCCGATGTGACGGTCCCGGAAAAAATTGCGACAGTGGTTGGCACACCTGCACTCAATAATAACTCGTCGATTTTAGACCGTCAAACTCGGCTCGATCGAGATTTTTTTGCTGCAAAATGCCAACGAACAATAAACAGCTTTGGCCTCGCCCCTCAGCACACCCGGGCGCACCCCCGCACATCGACGTGCATCCGTGCCTCCGCGCGCGCGTCATGGCGTCCTCCCAGGGCGAGCGCGTCTCGACGCCAACCCGTTTGAGTTCGGCGTTTGTCTCTGTGCGCGACGAGACTAAGTTGAGATTCGAAAAAGTGATCAAAACAGGACGTCTCGCGCTGAGTCGTCGGCTCCCCGTTCCGGATCGCCAGGGTTCGAACCCTACATGCGTGGCGAGCATTTCGAGCAGCGTAGGCGCTGGTCGTGCAGGGAGCGACAAGGCAGGCGATAAACACAATGGCTCTGACGACACCGAGTACAATGCCCGCCAAGTCACCGGCACGGGACGAAAAACAAGCGGTGAGATTGAACAAAATCTGGACAAGCACCTGGTGCACGCCCCACCTGCTAACCAAGTCCTCGGACAGTTGGCCGAGGATTCATCCACGGTTGGAGTCGATATAAGCGACACGAACGGTCCCACGATCAACGGCACGAACATAAGTCCCATGTCTCAAAACTCAAAGCCCACCGGCGAGAGTAGTGAGGACGACACGCGACCGATTTTAATCTCCTCGGTGGATTTCGAAGGCGAGACTCCCGAATTAGAGCAACTCGCCCGATCCGTGGTCCGCATCAAGCCCAACTTCTCGTACACCGTGAAGGAGATCGAAGCGGACGTCGTAAGGGTATTCAACACTGGAATTTTTAAAGAAGTGAGGCCGGAGACTGTTGACACCAGGGACGGGATATCGTTGACGTTTAAATTGAAGGCGAACCCAACAATCAGAGGCTTCGTGGTGAAGGGGTGCAACGAGCTCCCTAATTCGTACGCGTACGATTTATTCAAATCGCAGTTTGGCAAGATTTTGAACAGTAACACGGTTTTGAACGCGTGCTCTGATATTTCACGATGGTACGAGCGGAGGAAAATTCCCGTGGAGTGGTACGGCGTGGAGGTATCGGACGGGATTTTGGAAATCTCGCTGGAAGAGCCGCGCATCGGGGATGTGGAGATTCGATTCATCGATCGCAAGACGGGCGAACCCTCAAAAGGAAACACGCGGAAGGAAATGATCACCAGGCACTTGAAAAACGTCAAGCCGGGTAAGGCGTTGCATGGGAGGATGTTGGACGACCTGAACGACCTCATCAACACCGCCGGTTTGGAAAACGCGAACATCACGTGGAACCCGAGGCGGGAAAAATCACCCGGGAACTTTTTAGTCGACGCCGTTGTCAACGTGACGGAGAAGACGAGCAAGGGGTTCTCCGGCGGCGGCGGCATTTCCGCCAAGGGCCTGCAGGAAGGCGGCCTCTCTGCTCTCCTCGCGAACGCGGATTTTTTTCAGCGGAACATGTTCGGCAGATGTCAGACGTTAACCGCGCGGGTGGAGATCTCGCCGAATAATCTTTCCTCGAAACCGGAACTGGACGTCAAGATTCAGCACGTCGATCCGTGGATCGGCGACAGCGGAAGGACGAGTAGAAGAATCTTTCTGGACTCAGATTCCTCTAACTTGGAGGCTATATATGCGAAAGCGGACACTAGCGATGATGACGATTCAGATGCTACCTTGAACTCTTCACGTGACGTTTCAAATCCAAACACCGGCGACGGCCCGAACGGCGTTTACGTGAAAAGAGTAACTTCGGGGGTTGAGTACCGCCGGCCGTTAGCGGCTTGTTGGACTGGGACGTTCTCCGCTACGTACCAGCGAGCCATGACGCACGATGACTCAAAACAAGCTATTCTTCACGACGCGTACGGACACCCACTCACCTTTTCTGGGATGGCACACGACACCACGTGCAACGCGATGATGCGGTTCGTGTACGAAGGGAGAGGAAGAGATGAAGCGCAGCTGGTGGTGAGCGCGGAGCAAGCCATTCCGGTACGGCCGGAGATGTTAGCGTTCAATAGACTTCTGGTTCGTGCGCAACGGGATTTCAGACTCGCCGGTGCCCGATTAACAGTTGCAGCCAAAGGTGGCAACGTCCTCGGCGACCTCCCCCCGTACGAGGCGTTCTCAATCGGCGGACCGAGTTCAGTCAGGGGGTACGCGGACGGCGCGGTAGGCACGGGGCGAAAATTCATAGTCGGATCGTTCGAAGTCGCCGTGCCGTTGGCGCAAGACTCGGTCAACGGGTGCGTGTTTTTCGACATCGGCTCTGACTTGAAATCTGGGGTTTCTGTGCTTGGGGACCCGGGGGGCACTCGAGGGAAACCCGGACAAGGGTACGGGTACGGAGCTGGGGTCATTGCCCTTACCCCGATTGGACCGGTCCGCCTGGAGTACGCGTTTTCCGATAAGGGAATTGGGCGGATGCACTGCGGGCTGAGCAGGAACTTTTAAGCGGGTCAGGTTAATTACCCATACGCAGAGAGTTGTAGAGAGTGTTGTAGAGAACATGTGATGGATGTTCTTTTGAAAGAATGGTTGAATAAAAACATTCAGATATCGGTGGTACAGCGCTAAAAATCAGAGAGAATTTTTCACCCTTAACTCTCATTTCCTCCCTCGGGACGGCACTTTTTGGTTCTTCAGGTCGAACATGGTTTCCAGGGCGTGCATGTTGACGAGGGTTTGCGACACCTCCGAGGGGTCCGTGCCGTCCGACCGTAGCGCCTGCATCGGGCCGTGCAGCAGCTTGTTCACGATCCCCCGCGAAAGTTCTTCAATCGCTTTCATCTGTTTTTTAGTCAACCCATCACCCAGCTTGGTCATCGCTTTCTCCAGCTCCGCCGCGCGGATGTTCTCAGCTTTGCCCCTCAAGCGCTTGATAGTAGGCACAGTCTCTAAAGAGTCCCTCCAAGCCTCGAAACTAGCTTGCTCATGTTGAAGTAACTCTCTTGCTTCATCCGCGGCACGTTCTCGCTTGTCTTTGTTTAACTCGACGAGCTCCTTCAAGTCGTCTACGTTGTACACGATTGTGTTGTCGTCGTCGCCGCAGTCGGCGTCCACGTTTCTGGGCACCGCGATGTCCACCAACCTGCGTTGCCCGCCCACGCTCGCGTTAGCAGCCTCCATCGCGGCCAAGTCCGCCTTTGTAATGATCACACAGGTGCTCGCAGCGGTGAAAATAACGTCGTGCTCCGCCGCCATCGGCAGGAACTCGTCCATCAAAGCGAGCTTGATGTTCGCCTCCGGGAAATCCGCCTGGAGCTCTTCCACTCGTCCCGCGGATCTGTTCACGATGGTCATCTCCGTGCATCGCTTGCTGACTAAATGTTTTACCAGCAAACGACTCATAGTGCCTGCCCCGACGATCATCACCCGGCACCCGTCGAAGTTCCCACCCGGGAGCTTCATCTGGACCAATTCAGCGGCTGCGCTTGACACGGACACGGCTCCGGATGCGATTGAGGTTTCAGACCGCACCCTCTTCCCCGCCGTGATCGCAGCTTTGAACAGCCCTGACAAGTGCCTTCCGAACCCGTCCACGTTCTCCCCGAGCGCGAACACGTTCTTAACCTGCGCAAGGATCTGTCCCTCGCCCATCACCACGGAATCCAGGCCGCCTGAAACTTTTAATAAATGCGAGGTAGCGTCTTGGTCTCGCAACAAGAACATGTGCTGCCGCAACTCATCGAGCGGCACACCGCTGTACTTGCTCATCCACTCCTCCACTTCACGCACGCCTCGGTGCCACGAAAGCGCGACGACGTAGATTTCCATGCGGTTGCACGTTGACAGAATCCCAGCCTCCTCGACGTGCGGGTACGAACACAGCTCCGCGATTGCTTCCTCCCACTTGTCCTCCGGCACAGCCATCTTCTCGCGCACCTCGACGGGGCACGTGTGGATGGAAAGGCCGATGGACACGATGGAGGACTTGGCTTCGGAGGCGTAGCCTGTGATAGGGTGAGGTGGGTCAGTATGATTGTGTTGAGGGTGGAGTGTTTGACTCATGTTCTTCTCGAGTGTCTCTATTTTTATCGTTTCGCGTCGGGAAAATACGCAACCACCCTGGCAGGATGACGAGCCCGGTACGAGTCGTGTACGGTGCCACGCGAGTGTTCGTTTGGGGCGAAATCGGTGTGCACGCTTTGTGTATGACACAGGGAGGCATACGAAGATGTCAAACCCGGATCGCGGGAGTTACACAACGCTCACGACCCTCACACCCAGTACACGCGACGATAAAAAGATACGGGAAATAACTCACGTGAGGCGCCGCCCATGCTGCGAAACTGTTCCAGCGCTTTGGAGGAATCCACGGCTGCGGCGGAGACTGGTCGGAGCGTGGTGTCAGGCCTGGCGTTGTCGTGCGTCTGGGGAGGCGTCACGACCGCATGGGTGGTCACGTTGACTCTTCTGCCACGAGTCGCGGCGCCCGCCACGACCGGTTTGCCGGACTGGAACGAACCAGAGGATCGCGATGAGCTAGATTTAGCGAACACGCATCGCGCGGAAGCGACCGAAGAGGCGCATGCGGCGACCATCGTTCACTGAAACGCAAACTCCGAAGTGCAAACGCTTCGCAAGGAGGTCTTTACACGAAAGACTCTGCTGCGAAGAACGCGACCGTGCGAACACAGTCGGTGCGTGTGCGGAGGAATGGCCAGCAAGCTCTCGGAAACGAACACAACTCGACCCGTTTCCGATCTTATTCAGGATTCTGATTTTGTTTTGCCAAAAAAAGCGAAGCGTGGCCAAACTTTTTGCCCTCTCCATTACGTTTCATTGGCCCTCCCGAGTAAAAAATGACGTTCATTGGAGGAGAAGTCGTTTCGATTTTTTTTCCAAAAAATCTTTTTCTCGAGTTGGATCGATGGCGAAAATCAAGATTCGTATGGGTTGCAGTGTTCAAAACGTGTAAAACCTCGTAGGATCTTCGCGCGAGAGCTATTTCCACCTGTTGCGTTGGCGAAATAGCGAGATTCAGTGCGTCGGCACCCGGAACTGTGGGCCATTGTGTTTGCACACTGACAATAGTAGAATTAGAGGGACGCTTCAAGTCACGTCTACGAGAACGTATTCATGTCCCGTTCTTTCGCTGCTTGCTGCTTATTTGCGTATTGATAGAATCACACGCGTCTATACTCACTCAATCCGGTGGCCAGGAAGACAGAAACGATGACAGACACGAGACCATGAGAGTCATCCGTCACGTCTCGAAATCTACGGATATGCACAGCCGCGTTTCTCTCCATCCAAAACACACCTCACACTCCCAACCAAAACACCTCTACAGCATGGGCATCCCGTCCTGCGCAACTGCATTAGGATCAATCCCAGGCAACAGCACCATTATGGCGAGGAATATCAACAACAACGCGACTTGTTGTCGCTCCGGGGATACTTCCGTTACGTCGTCTTGGGGGGAAAATTCAGGCGTGCGTTGGCAAATCAACACGTACAAACCCCAGGATAACGAAATAGAACTGGCGATGACTCCCAACGATAGACCCAGGTACACCCCAAGACTCGTAGCCCCCAACGCACGCCTTCCAAACCCGCTCTGTGTTACTCGGCCGCCGTCAATCTGACCAACGGGGAGCATGTTCAACGCCTGCGTAACGAGCCCGCACCTGGTTGGAATGAAAAAGAATTGAAATTGAACGGTCAGTACTGGAGTTTTGTATGGGCAATCAGTCTTACCTCAGGTCTGGAGGAGACAGCAGAGTACCTGAAGAGTAACTCAAGATTAACTCAGCTACTCTCAAAAACCTAAAACCCTTCACTCCGCTCGCATCCTCAGTGTCATGGAAGTGTGCCTCCACAGGGCGACGGCAAAACGTCGAGTCTTTCGAGCCGACGCGCAACGCCGTCGAACGTCTGGTGATTTGGTTTATGGTCGTCATAAGACGCGAGCGGAGTGTTGTTGTGTAAACCGGGTATGTGGGGCTATGGGCAAACGGTGTGGTACTAATAGCCAAGTAGTGTGGTACTAATGACTGGAGAGTTGGTACGAGTTATAGACCATAAAAGTAACCATCGTACCATCCGGCGACGAACAGAGGGTGCACCAACACGCCGCTTTGCGATTGCCCCGCTTCGCCAAAGAAAAGCTGTGAGATTGATCCTAGGAGTAGCGAGCCGTTGAATAATTCAGCGGGAATGGGAAGCAATTCCGAGGGGTCACCGTTTAACGATAAACTGAGCCCATAGGCGAATAGCACCGACGCCACGGTGGTCCCCGCGATGGGCCCCGCGATGGCAACGTCGAAAAGATCCTCCCGCGTTTTTGGAATCGACTTGATTTGCGTGATCGAGCCGAACGTCCCTAATTGGCCGTTGGGGATCAGGAAGGGTAATGAGATCTTCACGTTTCGAGCGAGAGCCGCCACCGTGTGCCCCACTTCGTGCGCCATGGCCACCGCGAAGATCCCGGAGAACACGGGAAACGCACCCTCCACGTACGCGGCGCTGTCGAAGCCCTCTAGTCCAGGCGGCAATTCCCCTGGTGCTAAAGTAGTGTCCAACCCTGCTGCGCCTCTAGCAAGCCACTCTGCTGTCTCAGCAGGTAACCGGCTCACCTCCGCCACCAACCCCAGCTGCACCGCGCTCCCCGTCGTGAGCCCGAACAAAATGAACGCCACGATGTACTGCCACAGCGACGTGTTTGGGTTGGGGCCGGCTTTGTCGCTCGGCACGATGAGAAACGAAACGCGCGGGCCTCGGGTTTTTTGGGTCTCAGAAGACACGCCGTCTCCGCTGTCATACGTCCCTGACACGTTCGTATCCTCCCCTTCAAACCCGGGCTCCTCCAATATGAACGGCGTGTACTTCCCATCGAACAACACCTCAAGCTTCTCCTGCACCGTCGCCCAAACCTCCAACCGGTCGGCTCTCAAATTGCCTTTGATCAAAATCCCTTCGCCCGCGATCTCCGGCCCGAGCTCCTCAACGCTAGTCACCCAAAACGTCGAATACCCAAACACCTCATCTTTTAATTTTTGAATGTCAGCAGGAGGCACCGCAGGCTCGTTGGTGATATCCAGGATCTCGAACAGGCTGTCGAATTTCTCCCGAATCTCGTCGGAATCGCGATTGTTCGGATCGCGCTTCGCCAAGTCCTGCAATTCATCAAGGACTTTTTCTAATTTAGCGTTTTCCTCGGGAGATCGGTCGTCCTTGTCTTTCCGCGCGGAGTCGGCTAACCCGCCAACCACAGTGTCAAGCCACCGGTCCTCGTCCCCTTCCGCGATTGGCGATTGTTTTGTGGAATCACCGTCTAACCCTTGTTTCTTTCGTTTCTCCAAGTTGCGCGTGATCAAATCAACGGGATTGTTTTGGTCACCGCTTTCTTTTTTTCGCCCGAGCGCTCGCGCGGCTTCCGGAGAGATTGACACTTTCGGCCCGTCCCCTTCATCCATCGAATTCGTGACTTTCTCGCCCCGTTGGCGCATCAATTGCTCCGCTCGTAACGCATCCGCGCGTTCTTCCTCAGCTTTCTTTACCGCCCCTTCATCGATTGGTAGCAACGCATCCAAGGCGCTCATCGTTGTTTTGTAGTCTGTTTTTTTAATGTTTTCCATCTGCGGGGCAGCGGTGATCATCTTTGTGACTGATTGCGTCGTGGGTTTGGACTCTGTCGTCGTCACCGACGCCGTAATGAGCGCAGCAGGTTCCACCGCGGTATCCGTGGCATCCTCCGTGGCATCCTCCGCACCACCCGCACCAACCGCACCACTTTCCTCTTCCGTTTTCTTCCCCCCTCCGAACAAGTTATCGAAGAATCCGGCGCAGCGCACGTCGCGCGTCGTACTACGTGTGGCAGTAAATGACACGCGTGCGGTCGCCACGACCCTGGCCTTCGCACTCGGGCGAACGCGCGTGCTTCGAGGCGCGCGCAGCGCACGAGCGCGCGGCACAAGGCCCACCGCGCCCACGACGCCCAGGCTCGCCATCGCGGTCGCGTGCCGTTAACCCAGTAGGGATAGGTTTCTGGTGGGCCGAGCGATTACCCGAGAAGGCCTGTATGGGCAATTAGTCAGAAGGCGTCTGGTGGCTTGGTGCAAACGCGAACGCACTGCAACACGCGAGCCTCGGTCCGGTGCGTCGCGGAGCAAAGCGCGTGAAGAGTGTGACGTTTCGACGGGGCCGCCGCTTCGACGTCACCGGATTTCCATCTGCAAGCACTTTTTGGACAGATCTTTTGCTCGCTTGACTGACATTATTGGCGGTCTATTTATGGTATATTTTCACTGATATTTATCTCTCACTATACCTTACCTAAGCCCCCCACTTCTCACTAAATCCTCCACCAGCACTTTCAGGGTGGGTCTGTTTTCTATCACCGAACGAATTGATTCGCCTGGAATCTCCACCGCCTCCACGGAGGGCGGCGCGACAGCGAGCGTCGCGGGCCACGATGTTAATTCACCTTCGCCATTTTTGTTTTCAAGGCAACACTTCACGCCAACAATGCTCCACGGCTTCAGCTCCTCAGGTTTTATTACCGGTTGATTTTTATGTCCACCGTGGCTCCGTACGTTTACTACGCCTGTAACGATCACGAGCACGCCGTCACACAAATCGCCTTGCGTTTTCAAAGGCGTGCCGCCCGCAGAGGCTTTTTTGACCAACGCCGACGTTCTCAAAGTTTTTAACTCAGTCGACGTCAAGAGCCCGAAAAACGGGTGTCTCCGCAGACGCTTGGTAAACGCATCATCGAACAGATCAAACCCTTCTTTTTTTGCGGTTTCCATGTGGGAAGTACGTAGCACGTCTCGCCAGTGGCCTTTCACTTTTTTTGTGGCGTTCGATAGTTTCGGGTCAACCGACGTAACGGGCGCGTTCGCGTCGAACACAGTTTGAAAAGCGTTCTTCAGCGCAAATCGCGTGCTGTTCGCCGAGACTTTTTTATTCTCAGTCTTCTTCCCCGCCACAGCTGATTCGTGAAACGACCGCATGTCCTGTTCCAGACGCAACGCGTTCTGCTCGATACGCACGGCTTTTTGCGCTTGCGTCTCGTCAGGTCGACCGACGTGGTACCGACGTGCCGTCGCTAGGGAAGCGCTTCTCGCGAAATCCGTATCGTTTTTGCGAAGCAGCGGAACTATAGCTGAGGACCCGAGCTCCACGAGAACCGCGGCGCCAGATGAATCCTGGTCAGCATCACTCAAAATATCCCCTATACTCTGTTGAACCACCCTGATCGTCGCATTTCTAGGTGCGCCAGTCAACAAACTGAGCTCGCCAAACACATCCCCAGGGCGTAAGGTACGCACCGCGGTGGTTTGCACTCGAGTTAAATCTGTTCCCAAGCGATCGGAATCGTCATCATCCCTCAACGCCTCGACCACCACTTCCAACACCCCTGACACCAAGGCGAACATCGTGTGGCCATCATCGCATTGCGTCACGACGTCCGCGCCAACCGGATGCGTGACGAACCGCCCAGCATCGTGAAGCATTATCAATTTACGAACCCGGTCCAACCCGCTGAACATGACGGCATTCTCGATCGAACGCATCGCCAAATCCGTCTTCTCACCAAACGCGATACGAGTTCGAGTGGCGCCACCAGACCCACTCAAAATCTCGGGCCGTAACAGATCAAAGCGCTCGCCGCGTAGGACCCATGAGGTGACGGAGTCCAGGGTGGGCATGAATAATAGGTTATAGGTGTCTTGAGTGGGCATAGATCCTTGATTTATAGACCCTGAATCATCGTCAATACCCGATAGACTCAAAATGCTCGTCGCTATTTCGTCAAGCGCAGTCGGTCTGTTTTTCGCGATTTGCATAAACGCTCTTCGTGAAATTTCCAACACCCAGACTTCGTCACTGCTTGCCCATATTGTTTCGTCACGCTCAGCGCCAGTGAAGACGGATAAAACGCCAATCACGTCACCTCGGCCGTAACGTTTTTTTGTCACGCGAGTAGTATGAGTGGATTGAGGTTCCATAAATTGTCCATCCACAGACGAGTCCAAAAGAATTTCCCTCGTCCCTTCCAGCTTCCCTTTGAGCACTAAAAACGCGGTCCCTCCGTGGTTACCTTGCACCGTGAGCGGCTCGCCGTCTCGCCGCACACATACCCGCCGGCACCCAAACGTCACCACGGTTTGTAACTCCCGGAACGTGAGCCACGTAAACGGCGTTGATTTCGCAATCTCGGAAAATAGCTTATCGTCCCGCTGGCCGCGCGCGAACTTGCGTTTGTTTTTTTCCGCCTTCGTGAGAGGGCTATGAGCATTTAGTCCGGCATCGGCATTGACCCCCTCCTGACTCGCCCCCGCCACACCTAGCGCGGCGGCTTTGAACCCTTCTACGCCTCCGTGCTGTAACGTCAATTGCAGCCGTTTCTTACGCACCTCGCCAAGCACGTGGTCTATTACTCGGACCCACGCGAATTTGGCCTTGCCGAAGTGAAACTCGGAGGCGGCGAGTATACGTGCAGCGCGTCGGGAAATCGCCGATTGCTTCAGGAGGTCCATTCGTAATCGTTCGCGAGGTGAACGAGACGTATCGTCGTCATCCGGGAAGTACTGTGCGCATTCCTCTCGCGCGATACTCATCGCTAGCGTATCCAACACCGTGGGGCGTCGATCGACGATTGCTTTCAACGCGTTTGATTGTACCGCCACGGCGACGACTGAAGTTTCGAGACGTTTTACCTGCGAACCGTTGGAATGTAAAGCGTCATACTCAGCTCCGTCGAAAGCCTCCATCGCCATTGCCGTTGCGGTCAATTCAGGTTTCGCACCCGTCAACACGTGTACCGCCCCGATGACGTTGCCGGCGCCTACGTTCGTCGACACCACCGCACCGTCGCGCCGGAGCTCGCACTTGCCGTTAAGCACCACGAACGCGGCGGGCGAGGTGTTTGGCTCAGTTCCTGTATCGTCGATATCGTTTACCTTCCGTTCCTGGAACAGATACCGTTGCTGCGTGATTAACTTCTCGACACGTTCGGCGCGGGTATCCACGATACCCATCAGAGAAGCTTTTGATATTTTTGTATCGCCGTGAGTGTTCTCACCATGCACAGTACCTCCACCACCACCACTGGTACAGGTGACCGTCTCCGCGCCGATGAACGACGCGATATGTCGCAGCTCAGAGGCGTTGAATGCATTTGTGAAGAACGTTGAATTCCGTAAACGATCACGGGCCACGACGCCGGCGGAAGTTAGTTTTTCCGTTAGTTCAACCGGCGTCTCGAAATCGCGCCCGGCGAGGAAATACTCGACGTTGTATTTCCGGTTCCAGTCGGCTCCGTGTGATGCGTGGAACCACCCGCCGTCTCTCCACCCTCTGAACCAGGGAAAAAGAAATCGAGTCTCACCATCATGGGTACCGACCTTTGGAGCCAAGCCTAAACAGTGCGCTGTTTTGCGAACGCGACGTACTGTTGAGACTAACAGCTCCTTGAACTCACTCGAATCTTTAGGAAGGGAATCGAAATATAAACAAGCGTCTCCGCTTCTTAGGACTCTTATTGCTTCGGCGGTGAATAAGTTATCCCGGGGCGTAGGCTCCGGAGGGTTTTCCAGCAAAAAAACGGCGTGTTCCTTTAATGATTTAGCTTCGGCATCCAACAGTTTTGCTTCCGTCTCCGCCTCCGCCATTTGCCGCGCCCAAATCGAAGCGCGAGACGTGGTGCTCGCCGTGGTCGTCGTGGAAGGAGCGGCGGTAGAGGGAGCCGGTGAGCCTCCTGAGGTATCAGACCGTGTTGAAGGGCAAGTAGGCCCATCCAATTCCTCCATATCCTCTTCCTCCCCGCGTTCCTCGTCAAGGATATCGGACGCGCAGAAGGAGCGAACTTTATTCGTTTCGTGTTCACTGGAGAAAAAGTCCGAAGCTTTTCGTCTCGCCGCTAACGCGATTTCAGTTTGTTGTCGTTTGAATTCCTCGCCCCTTTGTTTGTCGTCCTCGTGCAACACCTCACTTAACGCAGCTCTGGTTATTGACATGTACCGAGCGCGATCGGACGTGACGGTTACTTTCAGCCGACGCGGGTCGCCTGTAATCAATGAGCTAATTCCAGCGCACGCGAACGATCCTGGTTTTTTTGGAGGCTCGACGTTTCGACGTTCGCACGCGGCGACAACGGCAGACCCAGAAAGAACGCCCCGAGGGCCAGTTTGGCTACCGGTTCGACGCCCTTTCTTTCCATCCATGGTATCTGTTTCTAGCTGTGATACAATGGCATCGACACCTGTGGTTTCGTCTTCATCGTCATCCTCCAAATTATGTAACTTACAAGTGCCTTCCACCACGACCACGGCGAAGTCGCCGGGGTCCCCTGTTCGCCAAATCGTTTCGTGTTTTGAACTCACGAACGCTCGTGATTTTTTGGCCAACGCAACCAACAACCGGTGCGGCAACACATCGAACGGCTCGTTCAGATCCAGAATCCACTGGTACTTGGACGCTTCCGTTTTGATACTTTGAGCCCGTGCTAGTTTAACGGTTTCCAAGAACAGCTCAGCCCGCGCCAAGCCCTCCACGGCTTCCTCCGCGGCGGCTTGATTCGGCGTGATGTGCTTCAGGACGGAGAATATCGCCAGGCGCCACCGTTTCTTCGCCCTTTGCGATATGAACTTGACTCGATTTGAAACTCGCTCAACACGTTCGGTCTCAATCTGTAAGTGTCGCTTTGGAAAATTCACGTTCTTCGCGGTTTGCTCAGCAAAAAGAAAATCAAAGTCCTCAGCGTGCCAAGAGACTCTCGATTCTCTTATTTTTTTGACATACCGTCGAGATCCAATCTTCAACCCAAACTCCGCCCTGCGCGCGGCGTACATCTCTTCCCTGTTCTTTTGGATTTTGTCAGAATTGTTATGAGTTGTGCTTGACTGTTTACTCGTAGCACTATTACGTGTAGCTCCACCTCGTGTGGGTGTCGTGGCGTGACGGTTCGAATTCTGACTCACAACAGTAACATTTTCGTCGAGCGCCGCCGTCGCGAAGTGCACGTCCGCGAGTCGGGCGATATAAGTATTGATTCCGTTATCTGATGCAATCAATCGCGCAACTGACGTCTCCAAGGGGTTGTTGCCGACATCCAACACCCGCCCGTCGATCCCCCCAACTTCAAGCGTGGCGCCCAAACAGGGAGGCAGTCGTGTTATTCTGTTAAACGAACATCGGAACTTTCGCAGACCGACTACTCTGCTGGCGTCCGCCAGCGCCGCCGCCGCGGATTGGCGTTCGGCGCGTCGCAACTGCTCGGCGACTTTCAAGGCTTCCTTTGAGTTATTTTTGATAGTATAAGGCGATATTTTCAAAGTAGACTTTGATAGTATCGACCCTATCTTATCAGTACCCGTAATACTATCATCAGCATCCATCACCTTCCGTGCCCGCATCAACGCAAACTGCTTGGCGTCGAACGCGGCTTTCGCCCGCACCGGTCCGCCCGCTAGCAGCCGCGGGACTTTGGAAATTTTATTACGCGACACGTTCAAATCAGTTAGCGATCCACAGCTGGTGAGGTAGTCGATATCGGTCAATGAATTGCGTGATACGTCCAAAACTTCCAACGCATCTGCGCTTTGTAACCCGTACGGCAGTTCCGTTAACTCATTGTCATCCAGACGTAGCACTCGTAGCTTGGGTTGCTGGAACCCGCCGGTGTCGTCCGGTAAGGTTTTTAACCGATTTTTACCCAGGTCTAGGTAAGTCAAGCCGTTAGCCAAGGCCAAGCCGTATGGGCATTTGAGTAATGAACAGTGTCGCGCTCGGACCGTAGTTAAAGCATCATGCATGTCCCCTAATGTGTCCGGTAACGTGTGTAATGCACCGCAACCGTCTAGTAGTAACTCCATCAAATTAACACACGTCGTAATGGACTGCGGTAACCTTTTCAATTCCGGGTTAGCGCTGGCGTCAAGAGATAAAAGCTCTTTAGTGTTCGTAAACTCCGGTAACTCGCGTAGTTTGTTACCCCGGCAGGTTAGTTTTTTTAAAAAGAACAAGTTTCCGAGACATTCAGGTAGGATAGTTAGTTGGTTCACGGAGCAATCGATTGATTCTAGTAAAGGGCAGTTTTTGTCGACGTCATCGGGTAATCCAGTGAGTTTGTTCCGCGAGACGTCCAAGTTCGTGAGTGCGAAGAAGTTTGTCAACACAGGAAGCCGCGGACCCAAGGCACGCCGTTCCAATTTTAAAGTTTGCATCCCCAAACGAGCGTCTTTAGGTGATTCATACGTAAACCAGTTGTGTGTGTCTTTCTTCGTACGGCGGTTTAAAAGCACAGCGGTGCAGGCACGCGCAGCGGACTGGGCGGCGGTCGCGGGACTCTTCGCGGCGCTCGTCTCGAAACCCGCGCTCGCAATCGCGGGTACGACATACTGCGTCCTGCGAATCGCCTCGGGCACCAACCCACAAACGTCAACGCCGTGCATCTCGCCCCTGGCACATAAAACGCACCGTCCATCGTAAACCGTGATTTCACGCGTCAAGTACTGCCGGTGTAACATCGCCTCCTCCACATTGGGGGGAGGGAGGTAAAGTTTAGGGTGAGGAACCGAATCCGAGTCGTGTCCATTGAATTCGACGGACAAGCGTTTCGCGGTTTTGGCGTTACCCGCGTCCATGGTTACACCCGGAGCCACACCACTCGAAGGTCTCCAGGTACCTCTCCAGTCGTTCCGCGAGGCTGCGAATTTAAGCTCAGCGTTCCAAATTTGGTCGAGTTCGTTTCGTTGCGTTTGCATGGTTAGGCGTTCTGTTCTTTTAGCGACGACGGCGCTCTCCTTGACGAGCGCCGCGGTTCTCGACGCTCGCCGCACTCGGTCCACGAGCAACCTGCCACGTTTTTTTTTATCCTCCTCCGCGCGTTTCGCAGCTTCAGTGACCCTTCGCGCCGCGGCAGCCCGGGCTTCTGTTTCGGCTCGCTCTTCCGCACGCCGTCGCATCTTCGCCGTCACAACGCCGAGCATGTCGTGCGAAGATTTCATCTCAGGTTCTGATTTACAATCTCCCTCATCCTCATCCTCATCCTCATCC
>MDSY01014275.1_pt1 | contig 124794 bp, 122 predicted proteins | sample 811131 | NCBI WGS metagenome assembly MDSY01 (sample SAMN05326643, study PRJNA326480) | marine metagenome | isolation source: seawater | place: Atlantic Ocean: South West | collected 2010 | reverse complement strand
TTGTGATATTTAATGTTAATTCATAGCTCTTTTTTTCGTCCTCAGAAATATTATTAATTTGAGCTATCCCAGTATAGGATGTTAAGAAGCAAAATGTAAGTAGAATGATAGATTTTAGTTTCTTTTTTTCATTTTATATTAGTTTTTGATTAGTGTTACCACTCCTTAATCGGAGTTAATGTTAACGGTATTACCAGAGTTTTCACTTCCGTGGAATCCTGAATATTTTTTTGAGCTATTTTGAACATCGCGATTTCTTATAGTTAATTCATCATCTGGGTTAAAACTTGCGTATCGTAAGTTTACATTAAAATTAAAGCTATAATCATTCTCATAACCCATTTTTATACCAGTGTAATCTGCTTCAATACATACATTTTTAGCGGTAGATTTTATTCGATCAATTTTTATTGAACCATAATCTGCATCGATTTCTAATGATTCTGAAACGTTTCCAATACGATGACTTATATAGTCTGCTTCTCCTTCTAGATTGGTGACATTATCAATAGTAATGTTAGCATAATCACAATTATAATAAAGATCTGTTACCTCTACTATATTTGAACTCGAATAGTCTGCATTTAAATCTATGTATTCAGCTTTCTCCATAGTAAAACCAGAGTAATCTGCCTTTATAGTTCCCCCCTAATATATTCTATGGAAGAATTTGAGGTATAGTCAAAGTCTAAAATATTATTATCCGCCATTAATTCACCAATAATTAATTGACCATAATCACAACTTATATTTGCTTTTCCCTCCAAACTGTTTAATCGAATGATTCCATAATCATTTGTAAGGTCTACAGAGCTCGTTTTCGGGAGTTTGATGTTGTAATCGATTCTGTATTTTTCTGAATTAAAAGAACCATAACCAAAGTAAAACGATCCAAAACTCAATCCCATGTCAATTTTTGTTTCGGCCATTACTTTTTCTGGACTTAATAAAAAAAACACATCAATAGAGTTTAACTCTTTTTGAGTTTTTCCCTTTTACATTTATCAAAACATCGATTACCACTTTGTATTGATCCCAACTGGTAATGTTTAAATCACCATATGAACTGTCGATTTCAATAAGTGCGTCTTTGCTTACTTGTATTTCTTTATGGATTTTTTTTTTAAGACTGTCAGACCCTATTTTTGCAACATCATTTGTATAAAATCCTATAAAATATTGTGCTTGAATTTTAGTTCCAGAGCCCAAAAGAAATAGAAGAATAAGTATGTGTTTAAAGTTTTTCATTTTCCAAAAGTATTCACGTTTTCAATACTAAATTGGAAAATGTGATGAATGTCAAAGTAATGATTTAAGCGTCAAGGTGAATATTCTCTATGCTAGTATTAGAAATATTGAAGCATGAAGTAATTACGCGTTCTTTTGAAGAAATTGCTTGACAATGGGTATATATTTTGTAGATACAGGAATTATTGAGGACTATTTGAATTAGTTAGCAGGTTTACTAATAAATACAGCGAGTGACAACAGTTAAATAGCACACTCTTTAGGTAGAATGAAGTAAATATAATAGATGTAGTATCAATCGTACCCTTACACGTGGACAACTTGTCCTTAATATAGTAATATCCCCAAAGTAAATTCAGGTATTTATAAATAAAAACCTCCCCCAAAAGCAACAGCCAAAGTGAGGGTCTAAAGCCTAAATCTTTAAAAGAGGATAAATAATAGAAATAAACCCAATCTAACTTTTTTAAATATTAAATGTTTAATTTGTTTGAAGCCCCAAAATTCCTTAAATTACTTTAAAATAAAACTTCAATATATTTATTATGAAAACACTAATTATAAGCAGTCTTTTATTGATTCTATCGATTTTGACTATTAGCTGTAATTCTAGCGGAGGGAAATATTTAGGAAACGATGATAATAATGGCAAGGCTTACAGCATTGGAGATGATGCTATGTCTGAAAAATTACTCATGATTGCCGAGGCATATTCTAATCAAGACACCGATGAACTACTTAAACATTACGATGGAACTTTTTTGGGTGAAAATGGACCAGAAAGTACAAGAAAATGGCTAGAATCTATGGACTCTATAACTATGGAACCTTATATTGTTATTCCTGTAAAATTAGAAGGAGACCCAGACACAAAAGTATTAACATGGTCTAAGGAAGAACGTCATTACAAAAATGGATCTTATGAAAAATTAGATCTAATGGAGTTTTTTAATTTCAATAAATATGGAAAAGTGGATAAGTTTAGACAATGGAAATCTGTAGACTCATCAAACTTCGGAAAGTCTTATGGAGGAAAATTTATTGGAGAAAAGGATAACGAGTACAAAGGGAGACCTCTTGTTTTTTCTGATAGAAATGAGGTTGAAATCATTGAAAATATGATTAAAGCTTATAACGATATGGACCCAGTAAAATTTGCAGAGCCTTTTGCTGATGTTGCTGTTTTAAATGATTACAAAGGAAAAACAATGGAAATGACTAAAGAGGATATGGCTGGTTTGTTTAAAGACTATAATTCTGTAAATTGGAATCCTTATGCAATAATTCCTCTTAAAATATATAATACTGACGCCGCTTCTGGTGTTCAAGTTATGTCTAAAGAAACAAGAGTATTTAAAAATGGTAAAGTTTGGGAAAAAGAATTGTTTGAAATTTTCTACTTTGATCTTGAAGGGAAAATTACCTCTATGACTCAATATGCTAGAGATTAATAATTATCGTGTAAAATATATCAATTGAATTAAAATAGACTGTAAATCAATGTTATAAAAAAGGTCTTGGTACTGGTGGTACCCCTTTTTAACCCTATAAATCAATGATTAATTGGGATTTAATTATGAGAACCTAAATTCATAACCTTTCATTTAACCTTGCTTTCAATTACTCTTCAAAATCAATCATTGAATCAGAAGGCGGTTTTTTAAGAAATTGATCTTCGAGTTGTTCTACATTTCTAAGTTTAGAAAGCATCATTCGAGAACGAGTAGTAACTAGAGTTTCGATCTCATTATTGGCTTCGTTTAATTTTTTCTGAGCTTTTTCTAGCACTCCTCCAAAGGTTGTAAATTCTTTCTTAACTGCCGAAAGCACATTCCAAACCTCACTACTTCTTTTTTGAATAGCTAGAGTTCTGAAGCCCATTTGAAGACTATTGAGCATAGCTGCTAAAGTAGTCGGTCCAGTAATTACAATTTTATAGTCCCTTTGCAACAGAGTAATCAAGTCGGGTTGGCGAACAACCTCGGCAAATAATCCCTCGATGGGTAAAAACATGATTCCAAAATCTGTAGTATGGGGAGGGTCTATGTACTTGGTTGATATATCTTTTGCAAAACGTTTGATCGAAGCAACCAAAGCCTTAATTGATGATTCTATTGCTAGGGTATCACCAGTATCATAGGCGTTTTGCAAACGAATGTAATCCTCTTGTGGAAACTTTGCGTCAATCGGAAGGTAAACCCCAGAATCGTTGATGTCTTTTCCTGGGAGTTTTATTGCAAACTCAACAAGGGCATCAGACCCTTTCTTTGTTTTTACATTTGTATCGTACTGTTCTGGTGACAAAATCTGATCCAAAATATTCCCCAATTGAATTTCTCCCAGAATTCCTCTTGTTTTTACATTGCTGAGGACCTTTTTCAAATCCCCTACTCCCGAGGCCAGTTGTTGCATTTCTCCGAGTCCCTTTTGAACTTTCAGTAACTGCTGGGTTACAATTTCAAAGGATTTTCCTAGGCGTTCTTCTAGGGTTTTGTGAAGTTTTTCATCCACAGTTTCTCTCATTTTTTCGAGTCTAAACTCCGTAGTTTTCACAAGCTCATCTTGCTTTAGATTCATTTGATCAAACTTTTGACGTTGCATTTCGTTGAATTCTTTCACGTTTTTAGAAAAAGTTTCCTGAAATTCTTTGAGACTGAGCTTCAGATCTCCTCTATTTTCTTTTGCATTTGCATTCAGTGTTTCGTTTAAAGAAGCTAATTTTTGGTCTATTTTTTCAGTCAAACGCTCCAACCCTTGGGTAAGTTCTTGTCGATTTTCCATCAGATTTTTTGACAGTTCTTCTCGATTTTGTTGAAACTCCGTTCGAATACTTTTTTGAATCAAATCATTCAATTCAGAGGCAACATGAGCTACGGGTTTTTTTAGGATTAAATACATTACTCCAAGAAGAGAAACAAATGAAACTATAGTCAAAAAAATAAACATGAAAAATTTTTATTAAAATTAGTAATTTATTTACTGAGACCATATAATGCTCAAAACTAATTATCAACCAAAAAACATAGAAACGGGTTGAAAATAAAAAAGCCTTCCAATTTATTGGAAAGCTTCTCACTGGTTTTCTACAAACCTCTTGCACAATTTATGCAAGCAACACAACTTCTTTTCTTTGAAGCAAAGTAATTTATATAACAAAGATACACTTTTCCACTTTAATTTCAGTGTCTATTAAAATTATTCGAAAGCAATGGTTATTATTTTAGCTACACAAGCAGGTTTACGAGTCTCTTTAATTTCTACAGTTACTTTCCAAATAATCTTTATGCTTTTAAATTTTTGATCTTCAATACTTTCAATATGGGCAATCCCCCGAAGTTCTGCTCCCGCTAATACCGGATGTGGAAAACGAACCTCATCCATCCCATAATTGTATCCCATTTTTAGAGAAGATACGGTAAGGACTTCATTAAAAAATTTTGGGATTAATGCAAGTGACAAAAACCCATGAGCAATAGTTGATTTGTAAGGAGATTCCCTCTTTGCGCGCTTTTGATCTACATGAATCCATTGGTAGTCTTTTGTTGCTGAGGCAAAATGATCGATCATTTCTTGGGTTACTTTTTGCCATGGAGAGGGAAGGAGGGTTTTCCCTAATAATTTTTTAAATTCTTTAAAATCTTTTAAAATCATTGGCAGTGTGTATATTAAATTTACTGTTTGAGGTTTTTCTTTCAAATTGTTTAAAGATAAGATCATTCATGATATTTGCATGAATTTCTATATTTTCTTTAACAAAGGGAGAAATTCCGTATTCTGACTCAAGGGTTTGTACTAAAACAAAAAAGCTACTCGTGGCACCAAACATAATACTTACAAAATTGCAACAGGTATGGATTTAAATTCTTCCAAATCATTACTCCCAGTAATGGGTTTGTGACTGAACCAGACCACGGGCATAAGCAAATGTTGGCTAACAAAATCATAACGCCAAGACTTTCTTCCCATCTCTTGTAATAACACTTTGTACATTGGCGGTAATTCAGCCATCAAGTGGAGGTATTCTTTAGAAAATACTTTTAAAAGTGCTATTCCTTTTAAATGGATATGATCTTTTCTTACTTGTTCATAGCAAAGCATAATTTTTCCAGACAAGTGAATGATCGATTTCTTCCACAAATCTTTTTTATTTTCAAAATGATAACTTATTAGGGGTGTAGTTACCCCCACTTTTTGTGCAACCTCTTTCAATTGAGCTCCTTCATATCCATGATAAGAAAAAACATCTAATGCTGCTTCCAAAATAACGTCTATTTTTAACTTCTCTGAAGCAACTGGTCTTCCTCTTTTCCTTTTTACATTCAAACTACTCATAAAGAATTTGTTGTGTCGAATTTTATCCTCATTAAAAACAGAAAAAAATAATTGAAATTAAATTGAAATTAAATAAAATTTTTATCATTTTTGTGTAAAATAAAATTTTATCTAGTCTAACAATATTTGTAAATTAATCAGAACCAGCTAAAAAAATAAAAATTATTAAAGATGAAATATGAAAATTTTAGTTTGTATTAGTAATGTACCAGACACAACCTCAAAAATAAATTTTGTCAACTCCGATACAGAATTTGATACCCAAGGAGTTCAATTTATCATTAATCCAAACGATGAATTTGGATTGACTCGTGCAATCTGGATGCAACAAAAACAACAAGCAGAGGTAACTGTTATCACTGTAGGTAATTCTAGTTGTGAACCTACGCTAAGAAAATGTTTAGCTATTGGTGCGGACAAAGCCATTCGAATTGATGCTGAACCGACAGATGGTTTTTTTGTTGCAAAACAAATCGCTGAGGTATGCAAAAAAGAAAACTACGCCCTTGTTATTGCAGGTCGTGAGTCTATTGATCACAATGGAGGAATGGTTCCTGGGTTAATTGCAGGTATGCTGGATTATGAATATATAACAAACTGTATCTCGCTAGAAATAGATAACGGTCAAGCTACTGCATCAAGAGAAATAGACGGTGGAAAAGAAGTAGTAACTAGCGATCTTCCAATGGTAATAGGATCTCAAAAAGGACTTGTTGAAGAGTCTGATTTAATCATTCCAAATATGAGAGGGATTATGCAGGCACGAAAAAAACCTTTAGAGGTAATGGTCGCTTCAGATGCCAGTTCTTCTACCAAAACGGTATCCTTTGAAAAGCCAGCTCCAAAAGGGGCGGTTAAATTAATCGAGTCAGATGACATAGATACGCTAATAGATTTACTTCACAACGAAGCAAAAGTTATTTAATCCCTATAAGAAATTAATTATGGCAGTAATAGTGTACACAGAATCAGAACAAGGGAGTTTTAAGAAAGTAGCCTTTGAAATAGCTTCTTACGGAAAAGCTTTGGCGAAACAAACCAATCAAAAATTAGTAGCAATAACCTTCAATAAAGCTGACTCAAGTGAACTGGGGAACTACGGAGTTGATCAAGTAGTCAACATTAGCGGAGCTTTTACAGAAAGTTTTTCCGCAAAAAAATATGCAGCGGCAATAGCTCAAGTTACCAAACAACACGAATCTTCCTTGGTAGTGGTTAGTTCCAGCGCAAATAGTAAATATTTAGCTCCTTTATTAGCGGTTAAATTGTCGGCTTCCTACACATCAAACGTAGTTGCTTTACCCGAAAGCATAGAGCCTTTGACCATCAAGAGAACGTGCTTTACCAACAAAGCCTTAAGTACAGTAACTGCAGACCAAGCAGTAAACATCATCGGTTTGTCGAGTAATGCCTTTGGTATTATCGAAACTCAAAGCTCTCCCGAGCAAAGTGAAGCTTCTGTTGACGAAGCAAGTAGTTCTATGCAAATCTCCGCAGTTGAAAAAGTTACCGGAATAATTACCATTGCAGATGCTGATGTAGTTGTATCTGGTGGGAGAGGTCTAAAAGGTCCTGAAAACTGGCATTTGATAGAAGACTTGGCAGCAGCACTTGGGGCTGCAACAGCATGTTCTAAACCAGTTTCAGATATGGGTTGGAGACCACATAGCGAACACGTTGGGCAAACTGGAAAACCTGTAGCTTCAAATTTATACATCGCTGTTGGGGTATCGGGTGCAATTCAACACCTTGCTGGAATAAATGCTTCCAAAGTGAAAGTAGTGATCAACATTGACCCCGAAGCACCTTTCTTTAAAGCTGCTGATTATGGGATTGTTGGAGATGCTTTTGAGGTTCTTCCTCAACTAATTGAAAAATTAAAAGCATTTAAAGCTGCCTAAATTTTAAATCAAAAAAACTTGAAGTGCTGTGATGGCAACTTTTTTTTGCTCAAATAATTTGAACTATATACAAATCGATTTATTTGCAGTACAAGAAATACGTTATTAGCTATTTAGTCTACTTTTACTTTTTTCAAATTTTAATCCTTGAAGTTTATAAAAGTCAATTCAAAAAATCCAAGGAGTGACACAAACTATTTCAAATAAAAAAATCATCCTTGGGTTACTGCTATTGGGAGTGAATTTACTGGTGGGTCAAATCAGTACACCACCAGTTTTGAAAGCTGAAGGTGATCAGATGTTTTGTTCGTTATCTGAGCAAAATATTGTAACTAATTTTTCAATTGAAATCAATGATGGTGAAGCTATTGAAAAAATTTACATTCAAATATCAACGGGTTATACTTTAGGCGAAGACATTCTTAGACTCAATGGAACACACCCTAAAGTAACTAGTGGTTGGAATGTAGCAGAAGCAAAATTAACCTTGAGAAACAACTCTACTGATGACGACCTCAGCCACATGATTGATGCTGTCAAAAATGTAGTTTTTTACAGTAATAATTCAAATCCAACGCGAGATAAGTATTTTTCGGTTACCATTGGAAGTGCCAATTATTTGCCATCAACACAACATTACTATGAATTTATTCCAAGCTTAAACATTTCTTGGACTGCCGCTAAATCAGCAGCAGAGAATAAAAACTATTTTGGAATCAAAGGATATCTGGTTACGATTTTATCTGAAAATGAAGCTGATATTTCAGGAAAACTAACCAATGGAGTTGGCTGGATTGGAGGATCAGATCAAGAATCTGAAGGAACATGGAAATGGGAAACAGGACCAGAAGCTGGCACCGTTTTTTGGACAGGAGGCATCACCGGTAGCACCACAAATTACGCCAACTGGAATACAAATGAACCGAACAATGCTGGAGATGAGGATTATGCTCATATCACAGACCCGTCAATAGGTTTTTCAGGATCATGGAATGATTTACCCAATACAACCACATCCTCTGGACCTTTTCAAGCAAAGGGCTATGTGGTCGAATACGGTGGCTCTGATGGAGATCCTGAACTTAATATTACTGCAAGTACTCGGCTAAAGATTTCCAAAATAATTAGTATTACCAATACCAATGCTTGTTTTGGAGAAACACAAACACTAGTGGTAAGTTCAACAAACGATGAAATTAATTGGTACGACAGTAAAACCGGGGGTAATCTAATCCACACCGGAATGTCTTTTTCGATTCAACCTACAAGCACCATCATTTACTGGATAGACATATTGCCTGCTGACTGCTCCACCGCAACTCGAACTCCAATCACAGCAACTGTTCATCAATACCCCGTAATTCTTAAAAAAAACCTAATCATTGAGCAATGTGATAATGACGATATCAATGATGGTAAAACAGTTTTTAACCTCAACGCTTATCAGTCCATAATTTCAGCAACCCCACAAGAAGAAACCTTTGAATTTTTTACATCGCCAGACTATGATGTGAGTTCAAAAATAATGAATCCAGGAGCCTACACAAACACTTCTTTCATAGAACAATTATTCATTAAAATAAATACTCCTTTCAATTGTTCTGAAACCTCATCCTTAACCCTAAAAGTTGGAGCAAGTCTTATTGATTTTGATTTTTACATGGAATTTGAAACTTGTGAGACTGAAACAAAAACCCTTAGTTTAGGTACAGAGGACTGGGGGGGGGGACTTTTATGAAACTTAAAGAAAACCTCATCAATTCGAATTTGAAGTTCAGCTCTCAAAATATACAGATCAGCTTTTACTCCAATGAAACGGATGCATATTTGCTCCAAAACAAGGTTCAAATAGATAGTGAGGATAGTGTTTACATAATGCAAACGCCCTATCTTCAAAAAATTTGGGCACGGGTAGATAATTTAGATCTAAACACGCTATCCTGTCTTGGAATTAAAGAAGTTGCTCAGCTTCAAGTAAACAAACTTCCAGAGTTTGGACGCAGTGATGATCTGATTATTGCCTGTCTTAACCTCGACCCAGTTCCTATTGGAGTAGAATCAATTGATGGGAGAGTTTACAGTTACAGTTGGACAAAAAACGGATTGGATTACCCCTTGAACATTGATGATATAGATAATCAAATTCTGATATCAGATGGAGGATTTTATGAAGTCACAGCAACTACTACGGATGGAAAAAATTGTTCCAAAAAAATTGGGGTAATGATAATATCCTCCGAAATAGCAACACTTACTCAAGAAGACTTGAGGGTAATCGATCTGGTTGGAGATACAGGATCCATTGAAATTTTGACCAATAATTTGGGAGTTGGGAGTTATGAATATGCAATTGATGACCCTACAGGTATTTTCCAAGACCAACCGTTTTTTGACAACCTCCTCCCGGGCATACATACGATTTACATTCAAGATAAAAACGATTGTGGTCTTGTTGCTATTAAGGGGTCTGTTTTGGGACATATGAAGTTTTTTAGCCCCAACGGTGATGGCATAAACGATCGTTGGAGAATTTTGGGAGTCAACGAAAATTTTCAACTAAAAACTCGGGTTTACATCTACGATCGTTGGGGAAGATTATTGGTTGATCTTGACCCTCTTGATTTGGGATGGGATGGAACTTTAAATGGAGATAAACTCCCTCAGGATGATTATTGGTTTAGAGTATTTTTTGAAAATGGAAAAGAATACAAAGGACATTTTAGCCTCTTAAGACAGCAATAATGAAATCTAACTTAAAAAGATTTGTTATTATTGTAGTTCTTTTTTGGGGAACCAATAAAACCCTTGGACAAGGTTTTGTGCCTTTGTTCAACGAATATCTTTCAGAGAATCTGTATGTGATTCACCCAGCAATGGCAGGAACCAACCTCAAGAAAATGCGGATTAATACTGGAAGTCGACAGCAGTGGTTTGATCTTCCCGAAGCACCCGGAACCAATCTTCTAACTCTTGAATACAGATTATCAAAAAATTCAATCCTTGGAGTACAATTTATCAGCGACCACAACGGTTATCACTCAAAAAATTCATCCTATCTTACCTATGCTTATCGAATTTATTTGAGTGATGAAATATGGAACACACGGAGGTCGTTCCCTACAAAAAATGACAACATTAAAGAACTCTCTTTTGGATTAAGCGTTGGGTCTGTTCAGTATCGCTTCGATCAAAGTAGTTTTGACTCACGAATAACCGACCCTTTGTTGAATAACAATACAAGTGGTATTGGATTTATTACCGTTGATACAGGGGCAGCATTTGTTTCCACGCATTTATCGGCTCAAATTTCAATCAAAAACATTACGCTCAGTCCCACTAAATATTCTCAAAGCCAAAAAAATCCAAATTTCGATACAACAAAATACAAACACTACCTCCTATCCCTTCAATATGAAATTTACTCGAACAAGGGCTGGAATTTTGAGCCCTCATTTTTGATACAACATCTTGAAAGAACTCAAGAAAGTAGCCTTGATTTGAACTTTAAAATTTACAAGCTGGTATCCAATGGAAGACTTTGGTTGGGGGGTTCATATCGCACAAACTTTACGTCTGAAAAAACTCCCTCTGAAGTCGTTACTACTGAACAAAACTACCGTCATTTTACACCTGTTTTTGGCCTCAATTACAAACAATTTTTGGTCTCATACCATTACACAATCAGCTTGGGAAAGATCAATATGGGGACTGCAGGACTTCACTATTTCTCTCTTGGCGTAAGCATATTTTAAATTACAGAAAAAATAAACTAATTTTAAGACTGTGAATAAAATTATTATCGAAATCTGTTGCAGTTCTAGGGCGTCCGTATTGAATGCAATTAAAGGAAAAGCTCATAGGATTGAATTGTGTCAAAATCTTTTAGCGGATGGTCTCAGCCCATCTTCTGATTTTCTAAAAGAAGTAACCGCTATGTGTAAACTTCCCATTCATGTTTTGGTTCGACCTCGAGCTGGAAATTTCTTTTATAATACCGAGGGAATTAAACAAATTGAAAAGGATATCGAACGCATAAAAAAATTTCCAATCCAAGGAATTGTTATCGGGGCACTAAACAAAGACAGCTCTATAGCGATAGAACTTCTTGACAAGTGGAAAAAAATGTGTCCCGGTTTGGATTTTACTTTCCACCGTGCTTTTGACGTGGTAAAAGACCCTGAGGAAGCAGTTCGTCAATTAATCAATTTGGGTTTTGATCGGATATTGACCTCTGGAACAATATCAAAAGCGTCTGAAGGGCTGGGTTTGCTAAAAAAACTAAATTCTAAATACTCAAATCAGATAACTCTGATGCCTGGTGGTGGAATCAATCATAAAAACGTTCATCAATTTCTTGAGGCTGGATTTAAACAAATTCACCTGTCAGCCAAAGATGAAAATGAGACTTTCAGCGTTGATCCTATTTCTAACCTCAACATCATCCGATCGGTTATCGAAACTACTTCTAAATTTGAATAAAACTTAAAAACGAATCCATTTCCTAAATAAGTAAAGTTTTAAGAGAAGAGCATCGTACTAAGTCTCTGTTCAACTATTAAGATTCTAAAATTTGATTGAGAAAAATATTTTCATGTAGTTGATAAGTAATTATTTTAAATGTACAGTTGACTTAACATTTTTTTTATATATTTGTAAAGTTAACTTAACGTATAAAAAATAAAATGAAACTAAAAATATTAAGAATCATGGCAATAATTATTGGATTAATTGTAACAACTTTATTTAATAGATTTATGGAAGGAGGGGTACTATTTATGTCTCTAATTCTAATTTGTTTATTAATATCGATTTACTTTTTAGTAAAATCTCTTTTGAATATCAAAACAAATATTAAAATTTCAAAAAAAATGCTTAAACATATAAGTGATAGTGGCACACTTGGATTAGCTATAGGTGTTATGGGTTCGTTTATAGGACTTATAACTGCTTTTGATACTCTTGAGGCTAGTGGAGCTGCGGAGCCTTCAATATTCGCAGGAGGATTAAAAGTTACCTTATTATCAACTCTATTTGGACTATTTACTTATTCTATTTCTAAACTTTCAATACTGATACTTAGAATTATTCAAAAATAAAATCATGTCACTATCAAAAAAAGAAATATCAATTTTAATTGAGAGTATATATTCAATTGTATTTGCATTAATATTCCTTCCCTATTTTTATGAAAATCAAGGAAAAAATCTGATTTTAATAAATGGTTTAACTGAAAAAATAGTTCAAATAATAATAAGTACTGTAATATATTTTTCTGTTGCATATTCTGTATTAGAGGTTGCTTTTAAAAAAAAGGAAACAATAGATGAGAGAGATGATATGATAAATTCAAAATCCTATAAACTAGGTTATTTACTCTATGAACTCTCTTTATTCATTTTTATTGGATATGTGTGTTCTAAATTTCAAAATAAAGAATTATTAAACCTAACAGAAAACCATGAATTATATAATAGCTTTCAATTAACAGATGGTGGAATTGTTTTTTTTATTCTTGTACTACTTGCATTTATATCTATTATAAAGTCATTATATCAGTTTTACTTATATAAAACTGTTTAAAATGATATTAAAAAACAACTTGAAAGAAGTCAGGCAGAAAAAGGGTTTAACTCAAGAAGAACTAGGCACTAATGTTGGAGTCAGTAGACAAACAATTATTTCAATTGAAAGATACAGATATAAACCTACTTTAGAATTAGCTCTAAAATTAGCGCAGAAACTTAATATTAAAATTGAAAAATTATTCTACTTTGAGTAAAAAGTATGTTGTGAAAAATTAATTAATACAGCTAAGCTTAACAACTTCTGTTCGTGCGAACAAAAGTTAATATTTAGTGCTCAATTTAGTACTCACCCTATAAAAAAGTGGATTTAATTTTAGGTACGGAGGTGTCAAATTAGAGTTTTAAGTTTGACTTTTTAAGCTTTTTACATAATTGAACGTACAACAACCGAGAGGTTTGATACCAAATAGGTGATAAAAAACCGCAATAGCCTGTTTTAAATACTATTACGGTTTCTGTTGGTGGTCCCACCTGAATCTATCCATGTAAGAGTTAATTGAACCAATCTATTATAAATGTTTTGTATTACATCAACGCCAGTTCCAATGGTTCTTGCAGTGACTGTCAAGTTATATTAAGTAAGAGCTGGTTTTCTGGAAGCGTAGAGTACTTTGGACAAGAATTTTAAAGATAAAAAAATAGTAATCCTAGAAATATCCATACTTAGGATAAATTCTAACTACTATTTGATTTTTTATTAAGTATATTTACAAAAAAAATGAAAATGAAAAAAGTTTTAAATCTTATACTTGTTAGTACACTTTTATTATCATCCTGTGATAAAGATCCTGCAAATCCTCCTCCTGGTGGTGTGGATGCATCCGTTGATATAGCCAAACCTGTAATTTCTCTTATTGGTGCTTCTTCAATTACTATCCAAAAAGGAACATCATATTCAGACGCAGGTGCCACAGCTTCTGATAATATTGATGGTGATATCACCTCTTCTATAACAACTTCTGGAAATGTCGATACTAGTACTCTAGGAGAATATATCCTAACGTATTCTGCTTCAGATGCTGCAGGAAATTCAATTTCTTTAATTAGAACAATCACTGTAATTGCAGCTCCAGTTCCCTTAGTACTTCCCAGTTTAACAGCTGTAGGAACACTTTCTGAACAAACCCCAGCAGAGGCAAAGAAAATTATCTATGGGAAATGGGATTTTTCTAATCCTGAAAAATCATTTAATAAATCTAAAACGTTAAGTTGTGATTTCGATTTTATTGAATTTGATGATGAAACTTATTATATGGGACTAATTTTTAATGACAAACTTACTGTAGCTTATGGTTACTATGATTTAAGTGAAGATTCACAAGGAAATGTTTCTAGCGTTGATTTATTTTATAACTCAGGGGATGGAGATGTGAAAATTGCAACTTTAACTAATGTAGTTGTTGTCGAAATCGGCGATGGTATCTCTGCTACGTTTGATATTGATTTAAACATTCCTGAAGATATCGGTTGGACATCTTGTAACGACCTTTCGGGTGTTTATACTGATGTTGGAAAAGATGAACCTATGGATCAAAGTTATGCTGCTGTAGATCCTTCTTTAACAACTTCCGATACAGCAAATGTGACAGGCCCAAATTCTTATGTGAGCTCAACTGATCATGCTTTATTAATTAATGGTAATTGGAGCTTAGATTCTGTTTCAGAGGGAAGGGGAGATGGATCTCTTGTAGATGCATTATCATCGCTGGGTCAGGGTTATTGTTTCGATGAAGTTTGTACTGCTGATGCTAATGGAGCCATCAATTGTGTAGATATTCAAATACCAAACTGTTCAGGTCCTACTTCACTAAAACTTGACATGTCAGCATATGGTACCTATGTTTTTTCTGAACTGGGTGGTTCAGAAGGACCAGAGGTTGATTATGGGACTTGGACTTGGATAGATGAACCTGGACCACCCAGGTTTTATGCTAGGAGTGATGATAATGAAATAGATGATGCTTCTGATATAATAGAAATAATTGAGCTTTCTGAAAAAACCGTGACTTTTTATAATAGATCAGATGATACCACTTTATTCTTTTCCTCTAATTAATTAATACATGAAATGAAGTCTGCTTCATGATATTAAAAAACCCTCTAAAATCAACTAGAGGGTTTTTTTATTTTGAGTATAACCTAGACTTTAAAAAAATATTAAGGATATAATTGTAAAAAATAAAGATATCTTGTTGTTCACAATTCTATTTATTTGACCTTGGGTTGTGAAATTACAAATTATACTTTGTTTTGATAACTTCTGTTCGTCCGAACAAAAATCAATATTTAGCACTCAATTTAGTTCTCACCCCATTTGGAACACTCTTAAAAAAAATAACCTTCTCAAAAATGAGAAGGTTATCGTTGTGACTGTGCGGTCTGGACGGGACTCGAACCCGCGACCCCCTGCGTGACAGGCAGGTATTCTAACCAGCTGAACTACCAGACCTATTTGGACGGTTGCAAATATACATTGCATTTTTGTTATCTAAAAATAAAAATTCTATTAAATAGAATAAAATTTAGTAAGGGGTTTTAGATCAATGCATCAAGTGCCTCTGCGTAAGCAGTTTTAGGAGATACACCCACTTTACGATCAACGATTTCACCGTTTTTGAACACCAAAACTGTTGGGATATTTCGCACTCCATATTTAGCAGCAAATTCTTGATTTGAATCCACATCAAGTTTTCCAACTACTGCCTTTCCTTCAAAATCAGTACTAATTTCTTCAATTATTGGTCCGACCATACGGCAAGGTCCACACCATGCTGCCCAAAAGTCAACCAATACAGGTTTAGTAGATTTTAAAACAATTTTATCAAAGTTTGCATCTGTTATTTCTAAAGCCATAATATTATTTATTTTTTACAAATGTATCTTTTTTTTTAGCATAAGGCAGTTTCAGCATCTGATTTTCTAATTCTTAAATCATATATCCTAATTTAATTGATAGGGTATATTTTGTTGTTCCAAAACCGACAGTAATTCATTATTAACTTCAAGACGTTGCTTTCTGCTGGGGAGTGTTAATTTAATTTTCTCTTCCGAATCAAAAACATCAACATACAGAGGTTTTTTTCCTTTAAAAGAACTAAAAACCTTTTTGAGTTCACTTACCCTTTCTTCGTTGAGCTGCTTAATTTCAAACATCAAAGTAATTTTCTTAACATTGTTTTTTAGGGTATCGTGGAGCATTTCAAAATTATTAAATTGAATTCTTGGAGGTCCTAGTTGTCCCGTTTCACGATTCCTCCACCCCTCAGCTACTCGAATACGTAGACGAACAAAATTATTTGGCAGTATGAAGTGTCTGTATTTTAGATAATCTTCTCCAAAGATTTTGAATTCATATTGGTCAGAAAAATCTTCAATAGAAAACTTGCCCCACCCCTTTCCAGTTTTACTTACCAAATGTTCCACATCGTTGATGATTCCACCAAAACTTAAATCTCTGTTTTTCAATGGATCCAAATCATTTAATACATCAAAAGTAGCTGAAGAAAAATATTTCATCTCGCGTTTGAAATCGTCTAGCGGATGAGCAGAAATATAAATTCCGACAACTGCCTTTTCTTTTTTCAAAAACTCCAGCGTACCCCATGATTCGCAGTTGGGAATTTTGATTTCTTGAATCTGTTCTTCACTATCGTCTCCGAACAAGTTGGTTTGAGAAGAGTTCAGATTTTCTTGATATTTAGCTCCATAGCGGATTGCTTTCTCCAGAAAAATTATTCCATCTCCATCAGGGTTGAAATATTGTGCGCGGTGGCAGTTTCCAAATGAATCTAACCCCCCCGCCAATGTCAAGTTTTCAAGTGCTTTTTTATTTGCTGCACGCAAATCAATTCTTTTGGTCAAATCAAAAACAGACGAGTAGCGTGCATCTTTTCGATGTTCAATAATAGTCTCCACAGCTCCTTTACCAACTCCTTTTATGGCGCCCATACCAAAGCGAATAGCTTGTTGGTCGTTTACGGTAAACTTGTAAAAGGATTCGTTGACATCGGGTCCAAGTACATTGAGTCCCATTCGGCGGCACTCTTCCATAAAAAAGGTAACCTGCTTGATGTCGCTCATGTTATTAGACAAAACGGCAGCCATGTATTCGGCAGGATAATGTGCTTTTAAATAGGCAGTCTGATATCCAATCCAAGCGTAACAGGTCGAATGCGATTTATTAAACGCGTAGGAAGCAAACGCCTCCCAGTCTTTCCATATTTTCTCTAATTTTTCAGCTTCATGTCCGTTGGCTGTTCCGCCTTCAATAAATTGAGGTTTCAACTTATCCAACAGTGCATGTATTTTTTTACCCATTGCTTTTCGCAAAACATCTGCCTCACCTTTGGTAAAGCCAGCGATTTTTTGAGAAAGTAACATCACCTGCTCTTGATAAACGGTTATCCCATAGGTCTCTTGAAGGTATTCCTCCATATCGTCCAAATCATAGGAAATTTCTTCCTTTCCATTTTTTCGTGCTACAAAACTCGGAATATACTCTAGAGGACCCGGACGATACAAAGCATTCATTGCTATCAAATCTGCGAAGACGGTAGGTTTTAAATCTTTTAAATATTTCTGCATCCCAGCAGATTCATACTGAAAAATCCCGATAGTGTATCCCCGTTGAAACAGTTCATAGGTTTTTACATCATCCAATGGAAAAGAATCTGGATCTAGATCTATGTTGTGTTTGTATTTGACCAGCTTGACCGTGTCTTTAATTAAAGTCAAGGTCTTCAATCCTAAAAAATCCATTTTCAACAAGCCCGCATCTTCTACTACAGAGTTATCAAACTGTGTTACAAACAAATCAGAATCTTTTGCTGTAGCAACAGGAACAAATTTGGTAATGTCATCTGGTGTAATGATTACGCCACAAGCATGGATTCCCGTATTTCTCAAGGAACCTTCCAAAACCTTTGCTTGTTGTATGGTTTCGCCGGACAAACTTGTTTCTTCTGCAAGTGATAAAAATTCTTTTACTTTTTGAAATTCGTCAGCTCTCAGGTTTTTCTTAAGTTCTTTTTCTTCAAGTCCAAAAATCTTCGACAGCTTGATGTTGGGTAACATTTTAGAAATCCGGTCAGCTTCATTCAATCCTAAATCCAATACACGAGCAGTATCTCGAATAGAGGATTTTGCAGCCATAGTCCCATAAGTTATGATTTGTGCCACCTGATTTGAACCATATTTTTCGATTACATAATCCATTACCTTTCCACGACCTTCGTCATCAAAATCAATATCGATATCGGGCATACTGACCCGGTCGGGATTGAGGAAACGTTCAAAAAGAAGGTTGTACTGGATGGGATCCAAATTAACAATCCACAAACAGTATGCAACAACAGATCCAGCTGCTGAACCTCGACCCGGACCAACCGAAACCCCCATGTCTCGGGCTGCGGCTATCAGATCTTGAACAATCAGAAAATACCCAGGATAGCCCGTATTGGCAATAACACTCAATTCAAAATCAATTCGCTCCGTTATGTCATCAGACAGTGTCCCGTATCTTTTTTTGGCACCTTCATAGGTCAAATGGCGAAGAAAATTATTTTCTCCTAGTTTCCCATCTGGGTCTTCTGAAACTAAATATTCTTCTGGAATATCGAACTTTGGAAGCAACACTTCTCTTGCCAATTCAAAAGGTTCAATTTTATCAATCAGCGCTTCAATGTTCAAAATCGCCTCGGGCAAATCTTCAAAAAGAGACTTCATTTCCTTAGGCGACTTGATGTAGTATTCTTGATTGGGAAAACCGTATCGAAACCCTCGACCTCTTCCAATTGGTGTTGCTTGTTTTTCACCGTCTTTTACACAGAGTAAAATGTCATGAGCATTCGCTTCTTCTTTATCAGCATAATACGTGTTGTTTGAAGCAATTAATGGAATTTGATATTGCTGTGACAAAGAAATTAAAACCTCATTTGCTCGTTTTTCGTCTTCTTGTCCATGGCGCATGATCTCAATGTAAAGATCTTTTCCAAACATTTGGTGCCACCATTGCAAAGCTTCCTCTGCCTGACGATCTCCGATATTTAAAATTTTTGAAGACACTTCTCCATACAAGTTTCCAGTCAGAACAATGAGATCTTCTTTGTATTGTTCAACAATGGTACGATCAATTCTTGGGACGTAATAAAACCCTTCAATATAGGCGATCGATGTCATCTTGGCTAAATTGTGATAGCCTTTTTTATTCTTTGCTAGAAATACAATTTGATAACCATCGTCACGTCGTGTTTTATCTTTGTGGTCTTCACAAACATAGAACTCGCAACCCACGATGGGTTTGATTTGTGCTTCTGAATCCGACTCTTTATTATGATTATTTATCGCTTTTATGAAATGAAAAACACCCATCAAATTTGCATGATCGGTAAGAGCTATTGCCGGCATTTGATGCTTTGAAGCAATCTTAACCATTTGACTCATTTTGGAAGTCGCTTGAAGTACCGAAAACTGAGAATGATTGTGTAAATGCACAAAAGGCGAATCCTCAAGTTCTGGACTCAAAGTATCCGACAATGGTTTTGCTGGGGCAGGTTCTTCTGCTTGAACTAATTTTTTTGAAGCTTCTTTTAAGTTTTGATGCGTTAATCCAATTAATGATGTGATATCGTCTTGTTCCTTTAGGGCATTGAGGAGGTCTTTTTTTCCTGCTAAAACTTTAGGGTGTAATTGATCTTTGCGAAGCAATTCTAGGAAGCAACGAGTGGTTGCCTCTACGTCTGCAGTTGCATTATGAGCCTCGCCAAAGCCCATTTCAAAAAGATAAACATACAACTCTGTTAGAGTCGGAAGCTTGAATTTACCTCCTCGTCCACCAGGAATCTTACATAAGGTCGCTGTTTCTTCGGTACAGGTATCAATGACTTGGACATTCTCCAAAGGATTATGATCTCCAATACGCAAGTATTCAGCTCCAATAATATTGAGGTCAAAACTTACATTATGACCCCCAACATATTCCGCTTGAGATAAAGCTTGAGTAAAAAGATTAAGCACCTCCTCTAAAGGTCGACCCTGATCAAAAGCCAATTCCGTGGATATTCCATGAATCTGTTCTGCGTCGAAAGGCACAGTAAACCCGTCGGGAGTTATCAAATAATCTTCATGAGAAATCAACCCTCCTCTTTCATCATGAACTTGCCATGCAATTTGAATACATCGGGGCCAGTTTTCAGAATCAGCTAAAGGAGCATTCCAACGTTTGGGAAGTCCTGTTGTTTCGGTATCGAAGATGATAAACATATAAACGAAAATAACAAATTCAATTGGAGAATTGAACATGTTTTATGGGGAGTTATTAACTGATTTGTGTGAAATAAAAATTTCTTATTATTTTTTCGAACAGCCACAAAAATGAATCAGAATAAAGGGGTTCTGTTTCTCAACACAAATTATAAAGAAAGAGGTAAAAGAAAAAAAATGACCCTATATTTGCAAAAAATAATACGGATCGAATCTTTGATCACTTCTTTTTCGGATACACAAAATCAAAAAGCGCTAGAAGAACGACTTTTAAGGAATGATTCTAGTTTATTTTTGAAAGGAACCGTAGGTTCTGGAATCAGTTTTGTACTAGCAAATAGTTTCAAAATAGTTGGTAAAACAATGCTTTTTATCTGTGAGGATCGCGAAAAAGCTGCTTATCAGCTTAATGATTTTGAACGGATTCTTGGAAATAATAACGTCCTTTTTTTTCCTTCGAGTTATCGAAAACCCTATCAAACAGAAACTACAGATAATGCTAATGTGCTGCTTCGATCAGAGGTTTTAACCAAGTTGGGGAATTCTAAAAAACCTAAACTCATAGTCAGCTACCCGCAAGCAATTTTCGAAAAAGTAGTTTCTCAAACTACCTTAAAAAGAAATACCCTTGAAATTGTAAAAGACAGTATATTATCAATTGATTTTATAAACGAATTACTTTTCGAATATCAATTTGAACGGGTTGATTTCGTAACCCAACCTGGAGAGTTTTCTGTTCGAGGTGGAATTATCGATGTATTTTCTTTTTCAAATCAACATCCCTTCCGAATTGAATTTTACGATGATCGGGTAGAAAGCTTGAGGAGTTTTGACGTAGAAACTCAACTTTCTATTTCGCCTCGCAACAAAATTCAGTTACTCCCAAATACTTCTGAAGGTTTTACCAAAGCCAAGAGGAAAAACTTGATTGAGGTAATTGCACCCAAAGGATTGTTGATTACTCAAAATTTTGATTTTATCGGTGCTCGAATAGAACACTATTTTGGAGAAGCAGTTGAAAGCTTTGAAAAATTAGAAACCGAAACCCAAAACTTGGCTCCCGATATTTTGTTTACCTCAAAAGAAGATTTTATTCGAGCAGCATCCTCGCTTTCTTCGCTAAGTTTGAGCAAGACTAATGCGCTCCCAAAGCAAGAGAAGATATTTTTCAAACAAAGTCCCCAACCTGCCTTTAACCGGAAGTTTGATCGTTTGATCAATTACCTCAACGAAAACCACGAAAAGGGTTATCAAAACTACATCTGTTGTGCGAGTGAGCAACAAGCCCAAAGGTTCAAAGATATTTTTGAGGAAGGTGAAGAAATTGTACACTACAAAACCCTAGTTACTCCGCTTTTTCAGGGATTTGAAGACGTTGATGTTAAAATTGCTTGTTTTACCGATCATCAAATTTTTGAACGCTATCACAAATACCAACTCAAAACTACTAAAGCAAAAAAAGAAGCACTTACCCTAAAGGAGCTTACCCATCTAAAAGTAGGAGATTATGTGACCCACATAGATCATGGTATTGGTCAGTTTGGTGGTCTTCAAAAAATTGATGTTGAGGGGAATCAGCAGGAAGCAATTAAACTTGTTTACGCAGACCGCGATATCCTGTACCTCAGTATTCATTCTTTACACAAAATCTCAAGGTTTAATGGTAAAGATGGAAAGGTTCCCAAGATTTATAAATTGGGTTCAGCTGCATGGAAAAATCTAAAACAGAAAACAAAAACCCGAGTTAAACAGATTGCATTTAATCTGATTGAGCTCTATGCAAAAAGACGTCAAAAAATTGGTTATGCATGTGATCCAGATAGTTATCTACAACACGAACTGGAGGCTTCTTTTCTTTTTGAAGATACTCCAGATCAAAGCTCAGCAACTGCCGATGTCAAAAAAGATATGGAGAGGGAGCAACCTATGGATCGATTGGTTTGTGGAGATGTTGGTTTTGGAAAAACTGAAGTAGCCATTCGAGCAGCATTCAAATCAGTTGATAACAGCAAACAAGTTGCTGTCTTAGTTCCAACTACCATTCTAGCTTTTCAACATTTTAAGAATTTTTCTAAACGCCTAGAAAACCTTCCTGTTCGTGTAGATTACCTCAACCGCTTTCGTTCGGCAAAAGACAAAAAACAAATCATTGAGGATCTCAAAGCTGGTAAAATCGATATTCTGATCGGTACACATCAATTGGTTGGTAAAGGTGTAGAATTCAAAGATCTTGGTCTTTTGGTTGTTGATGAAGAACAAAAATTTGGAGTTGCAGTCAAAGAAAAACTCCAAGCACTCAAAACCAATGTTGATGTATTAACACTTACTGCTACTCCCATTCCGCGTACGCTTCAATTCAGTTTAATGGCGGCCAGAGACATGTCCGTTATTGCAACTCCCCCGCCTAATCGATACCCCATTGAAAGTGAGGTAATCCGTTTTAATGAGGAGTCGATTCGAGATAGTATTTCCTATGAAATAGAACGTGGGGGTCAAGTTTTTTTCATTCACAACCGCGTGGAAAACATCACCGAAGTAGCTGGTTTGCTTCAACGACTTATTCCTGATGCACGAATTCGTATCAGCCATGGCCAAATGGACGGGAAAAAACTGGAAGAAAATCTTTTGGGATTTATGGATGGTAGCTACGATATCTTAGTGGCAACAACAATTGTCGAAAATGGATTGGATGTTCCCAATGCCAATACAATTTTTATAAACAGCGCGCAAAACTTTGGGTTGAGTGATCTCCATCAAATGAGAGGTCGTGTTGGGAGAAGTAATAAAAAAGCATTTTGTTATTTTATTACTCCACCCTTCAATGTCTTATCGAGTGATGCCCAAAAAAGAATTCAAGCCATCGAACAATTTGCAGCTCTGGGATCTGGCATTCTAATTGCCATGAAAGATTTAGAGATTCGAGGAGCAGGAGATTTACTAGGAGGAGAACAAAGTGGTTTCATAAACGATATCGGATTTGAAACTTATCAGAAGATTTTGAAAGAAGCCATTGATGAGTTGAAAGAAAATGAATTCAAATCCTTGTATGGTAAATCTGAAAAAGGAGATCCAAAAACCTTTGTTAAGGAAATTCAAATTGACACAGACTTAGAAGTGCTATTCCCAGATCACTTCATCAATAGCGTAAGTGAGCGTCTTACACTCTACAAACGTTTAGGAGCTTTGAAGGGTGAAAATGAACTAGAGGCATACCAAAAGGAGATTGAAGATCGATTTGGACCCTTGCCCCATGAGGCCGAAGCTTTGTTGGATAGTGTTCGTTTGAAATGGAAAGCCGCTCATTTGGGAATTGAACGCATTTTGCTGAAAAAAAATCAGTGCATTGGATATTTTATTGCTAACCAAGAAAGCGCATTTTACCAAACTGATCGTTTCCACCAACTCTTGGTTTGGGTTCAACAAAATCCAAACCGGGTAAACATTAAAGAAAAACAAACCAAAAATGGTTTAAGATTGCGACTTGCTTTTAACAAGGTAAGTTCTGTAAAACAAGCTTTTGATCTTCTTCCTGACCTAGAGTGACTTCAGGTCCTTAATCACTTTAAAAGCTGTGTTCACTGAATCTTCATCAACCAGAATTGTAAATTCATTAGAAGTCGATATGACTTGTATAATATTGACTCCTTCCCAAGACAAGCGTTGAAAAATAAAATAATAGATCCCCGGGATGTAAACATTCTCTGTGGGAAGCTTTATTGTGACAGAAGATAAATTTTCAGATTTTTCTAGTAAAAGTTCCTCGCTAAAATAGGTTTCAATCAAATGACTCATATTACCGCTTATTACAATATTGGATTCTGACACTCCTCTAGATGAAGTGTAAAAAGCAGACTTATTATCGTTGACCTGTGACAAAAAAGAAGATTGAGCACTCAGTAAGGTGTCCGAGATTTTAAAACTGTAATCAACCAGTGATGACCGAACTGTGATGTCCCCTATTTCTCTCAAAACCTTTATAATTTTGTGAGTTGAAAGAAATTCCATGTTGTCTGAAATTCTTTTCAAAGCCATCACTATTGCTCCATTTCTTACTTCTTTTTGAAGTGTAATTTCAATTTCAGGTTGAATTTGTCGTGCCAAAGAAGTTAAATTTATGATTCCCTGTGATAAGGCTGTTGATAAAAAAGGTTTAGTTTTGATGTAATTCTCAACCGCTGAAGAGATAGTTTTCATTGATAAAATTGTTAAATACAAATCAAAAGTATGGAAAATATATACAAATTGTTTTTTTTGTAACAATTTGTCAAAAAGAATAAAAGGTATTTTCAATATGTTCACCCATCCATTGACCCTTTTCAACTAAATAAGTTATGATTTAAAACGAACTTCACCTTGAAGGTTTTTATTTTGAATGTAAGCGTCTATTGCCATTATCAATAACTGAATTATTTTCTTGCTGACAAAAGACTCTGAGTTCCCAAAAAAAAGGTGATGATCGTGCTTTTACTTCAACAAAAGCAATAAAATCATCTCGAATAGTAATGATATCGATCTCTGCTTTTCGATATCTGTAATTCTGTTCTGAAATGGTATACCTTTTATTTTTGTGATATGCTGAAGATTTTTGTTCTTGCAATTTGACCGAAGGTGAAGGATTCACTCATAATAAATTTGGATTGACCTACACAAAATAGTATACCGCCTAAGAAAAAAGGCTTATTTTTGTGAAAATTATTTTTATGGCTCTTACTGCAAAACGATACACCATAACTGCTGCACTTCCCTACACAAACGGTCCTATTCATATTGGACACCTCGCTGGAGTGTATGTTCCAGCAGATATTTACAGTCGTTATTTGCGTGCCCAAAAAAAAGATGTTGTCTTTATTTGCGGAAGCGATGAACATGGGGTTGCCATTTCAATACGAGCAAAAGAAGAAGGTATCAGCCCAAAAGAGATTATTGATAAATACGACCAAATGATTCGTACTTCATTTGATCAGTTGGGAATTTCATTTGACAATTACTCTCGTACCTCATCAGAAATTCATCATGAAACAGCTTCAGAAATTTTTACAAAAATGAATGATACTGGAAAGTTCTCTGAGGAAGTAACCGAGCAATTGTACGATCCTAAGGCAAATCAATTTTTAGCTGATCGATTTGTTACAGGTACTTGCCCTAAGTGTCAGCACCCTGAAGCCTACGGAGATCAATGTGAACAATGTGGAAGTTCTTTGAATGCTACTGAATTGATTTATCCGAAATCAACCTTATCTGGTGCCATACCTGTTTTAAAAAAGACAAAACATTGGTTTTTACCTTTAGATCAGTACCAGGACTTTATGAAGAAATGGATTATTGAAGGACATAAAGAGGATTGGAAACCTAATGTTTATGGACAAGTAAAATCATGGGTAGATGATGGACTCCGACCAAGGGCTGTTACCCGTGATTTAGATTGGGGTATTCCTGTTCCTGTTGACGGTGCTGATGGAAAAGTTCTATATGTTTGGTTTGATGCTCCAATAGGATACATTTCTTCGACCAAAGAATGGGCAGCAAAAAACAATAAAGATTGGGAACCTTATTGGAAAGATAAAGAAACTTCCCTGATCCACTTTATTGGAAAAGATAACATTGTTTTTCACTGTATTATTTTCCCGTGTATTCTAAAAGCTTCAGGAAATTACATATTACCAGAAAATGTTCCCGCAAATGAGTTTTTAAATTTAGAGGGAAATAAAATATCTACCTCCAAGAATTGGGCGGTTTGGCTGCATGAATATATAGAAGAATTTCCGGATCAAGAAGATGTTTTGCGGTACGTTTTAACAGCAAATGCTCCCGAGACAAAGGATAACGATTTTACGTGGAAAGATTTTCAAGCAAGAAATAATAATGAATTGGTTGCAATCTTCGGAAACTTCATCAACCGAGTAAGTGTTTTGACCCAAAAATATTATGAAGGATGTGTTCCTGCCCGAAAAGACTTAACTCAAGAGGACGAGAAAACACTAGATAAGATGAGGGCTTTTCCAGCTATCATAGGGAGCAGTATTGAACGATACCGTTTTAGAGAAGCCAGTCAAGAGCTTATGAATTTGGCCCGACTGGGTAATAAATATTTGGCAGACCAAGAACCTTGGAAAATAATAAAAGTAGATCCAGAGCGGGTAAAAACAATTATAAATATTGCCTTACAGATTGCCGCTACTCTTGCAACTGTTGCAGAACCTTTTTTGCCATTTAGTACAAAAAAATTAAGATGTATTCTAAACATTAATAACCCATCTGATTGGAATGAAATTACTACTTCAACAGATGTTTTATCGGCAGGGCATGTTGTTGGAGGTCAAGAGCTTCTTTTTTCTAAGATAGATGATAGCACCATAGAAGCTCAGTTGGACAAACTTGAAGCCTCCAAGAAAAGTAATTTAGAAGCTAATTTCGAATTGCCCCCAGTAAAAGAAAACATAAGTTTTGATAATTTTAACGCCATGGATCTTCGAACAGGTACCGTTATTGAAGCTGAAAAAATTAAAAAAACTAAAAAATTAATAAACCTAAAAGTAGATCTCGGTTTTGAAGTAAGAACAATTGTATCAGGTATCGCCGAAAGCTATGCAGCAGAAGAAATGATTGGGAAAAAAGTAACTGTTTTAGCCAATCTTGCTCCTAGAAACATAAAAGGAGTTAAAAGTCAAGGAATGCTACTTATGACCGAAAACAAGAATGGAAAACTTATTATCGTAGGTCCCGAAGACAGCAGTATGGGTAATGGATTTGAAATTAATTAATGAAATTGAGTTTGCTCAATGTTGCCTTTCATCCAATTTATCAACTGCCCCTTTCTTCAAAACATCGGTTTCCAATGGAAAAATACGATTTGCTTCCAAAGCAGTTGATTTATGAGGGCACTTGTAGTTCCGAAGACTTTTTTAGTCCAATTGCTGCAGATCAATCTGCCGTAGAAAGGATTCACCATCCAGATTATGTGAACAAACTTTTGAAACTCGATTTGAATAAAAAAGAGGTTCGAAAAATTGGTTTCCCACTAAGCAAGCAACTTATTGAGAGAGAGTTCATCATTGCAGGAGGAACTATTCAAGGAGCTTTAAAGGCAATGAATTCTGGAATTGCCATGAATATTGCTGGGGGAACTCACCACGCATTTAAAAGTCATGGTGAGGCATTTTGTTTGTTAAACGATCAAGCAATTGCTGCTCAGTATCTTTTAGATCAAAAGCTAGCTGATGCTATTTTGGTGATTGACCTGGATGTTCATCAAGGCAATGGAACAGCAAAAATTTTTGAAAATAATTCCAATGTATTTACTTTTTCAATGCATGGTAAAAAAAACTACCCTTTTCAAAAAGAACAAAGTAATTTAGATTTAGAACTTGAAGACAATTGTTCTGATGAAGAATTTATTGATCGTTTGAAAAAGACTTTACCTAAATTGATAGATGAACTCAAACCGGATTTTATTTTTTATTTAAGTGGTGTTGACGTTTTGGAAACAGATAAACTGGGACGAATTGGAATGACGATTAACGGTTGTAAACAACGAGATATCTATGTTTTTGAACAATGTAAGTTACATGACATTCCAGTTCAATGCAGTATGGGTGGAGGATATTCGAAAGATATCAAAATAATTATTGATGCTCATGCCAACACATTTAGATCCGCCAAAGACATTTTTGATTAGCGCCAGTTTTGACTCTTCACGTTGATCGCTGCAATCACAATATCTTTTCTGCTAATTTGTCCAACAAGCTTACCATTTTCAAGGACAGGAAATCTCCTTCTACTGGTGTTGTGGAACCTAGAAGCAGCATCGAATAATGTCATTGATGCTGGTAAAGTTTCTACTTCTTTTGTCATAAAATGCCCAACTGTTTTATCCAAAATAGGCATATTAAAATATCGACTATCCGATATTTCTTTCATACAGTCCGCCTCTGATATCACTCCAATAAGCTTCCCACGACCGTCTACTACTGGACCTCCAGATATTTTGTTCTTTATGAAAGCGTTCATTACTTCATGAATGGACTGATCCGTTGTAAAAAGGACTAAATTGGTTGTCATAATGTCTTTAACCAAAACTGTTGGTTGCTCAACTTTTTTCTTTGTTTCGCGCTCTCCCTGAAAACTTTTAACTGCCATAATTATTGTTTTTGCTTATCTCTAAGTTATGAAAAAATAAATTGATGCCTATTTTTCAGTTGCTTTAAAGGGCTTAAACTGAGATTCCAAGTAGATTTAATCTCTTTTATCCTGAACTTCTCCTTATCTTTAAATCAAATTTTAATTTAAAAATCTTGTCAAAAAATATTGGTGTTTTAGGGTGTGGTTGGCTAGGGCTTCCTCTGGCAGAGTACTTATTAAAATCTGGGCATCGTGTAAGTGGTAGTTCAACCTCTAAGTCAAAAATATCGATGTTAAATTCAAAAAAAATCACCCCTTATTTACTTAAAGTTTCAAAAGATGGCATCGATGGTGATTTGGGTTTTTTCGATGAGCTAGATCTTATCATTATTGCCATCCCTCCTAGGTTGAAATCAAATCCCAAAAAAAGGTTTGATTTAATGATAAAACAGTGTAAAAAAGTCTGTATCGACCATAATATTAGGGAAGTTATTTTTATCAGCAGTACTTCGGTTTATGGAAATTTGTCTGGAGTATTAACCGAAGAAAGTCAATTACTTCCTGAGTCGATATCTGGGAAGCAACTCGTAAGTTGTGAAAATTTATTAGTCAATACTCCAGAGTTTTCTACAACCATACTCAGAATGGGAGGCCTTATTGGTGCGGATAGGCATCCTATTTTTCAACTAAGCAAAAAAACATTCGTTGATAACCCCAACGGAAGAGTAAATTTGATCCACTTGACTGATTGTATTCAAATCATAAACTCTTTAATAAATCGTAAAATTGTCAACAATGTTTATAACTGCGTAACTCCTTATCATCCAAGTAGAAATAAATATTATAATCAAATAGCCGATCAATTAGGTTGTAAACGAGCTGTTTTCAAAGGAATTAACACCATTAATCGACAGGTTTCATCAGATAAATTTATAAGAGATTTTGCTTATCAGTTTAAAGTTAAAAATTTGTTAATATTATCTTGAAGCTTCTTTTTGAAGATTTAAGAGTTATTGGTAATTTTAGTAAAATTATAAAGTGTTGACTAGTAAGCATATTATTGAATTGTACCAAATTACATTATCTGAATGTCGTTCAGCAAAGTTAACGTACTTAAAATCTGCCGATAAACAACACTTGCCAGAACACAAGCGTTTTTTGAATCTTCAGGCTACGGTTAGAAATCGAATTTACAATGACTTATTGTCTATTTTAGATGAGAAAGGCTTGAAACTTAGTGAATTATTTCTTCAAAATCACAATCGAGGAGAAATTATGATCTCGAGTTTAGCAACCGAAAAGCAAAATGCATTTACTAAAGCTAAGGAAAAAGATGAATCAATCATCAAATATCTTTTCAAGATCATAAACGTGGAGAAAAATACAAATACTCAAAAAAAACTAATTCGTTTTATTGATAAGCTCAAAAATTCTTTCATCACCAACCAGAATTTTGAAAAACAAACCCTAATTCACAAAGAAGAAAAAAGGGTAGGTTAATTTTTCTAATTAATTCTAACCTTTCAAATTGTGTTTCTATTCTACTTCAAACTCGTTTTTCCCCAGAGCAAGATCGTTTTGAGCAATATCATCTATTCTCATGAGTAATATGTTGTACGAATCAAAGAGATTGTTGAGTGCAGAATTAAGCGACTCAATATCTTCCTCTTGGCTGTAATATTTGGATCGCAAAAGATGAGTTTTGACAACACGCAATCTGCTCTTGACTGCCGGGACTTCATAAGGGTCAACCAAGATTTCATTCAACAACTCTTCGGTATATCTTATTGCTCCTTTCAAATAAAACTCTATTCCCTGAGGATCCAATTTTTTTAGTGCTTCAACAGAAGTTTTAAAGCTAGAATATACTTTATTTTTATTTAATGTAGAGTCCAAAACACTTTTGTTTTTGGGTACATAAAATGTTTTTTTATAGGTTGTCGATTCAATTGAGTTTAGAACAGTATCCCGGACAGCTTCTTCTTCTTTTTCGGTTTTATGAGTAACCGATTCGCAGCCATTCAGCATAAGAAAACAAAAACTAATACATCTGATAGACAATATTTTCATAGCAAATTTTGTAAGGTATTTATTTTTAACAATAAAATCATGAAAAATAATAATTGTAACAAAAATAGATGGTGAGTAAACCAGTGTTTAATGTCAACTTTCCAAAAGTGATAAAAAAATTGAAGCGGAAAAGCAACCAAAAACCAACCAAAATAGTTTTGCATGGGTGCTTTTCCGCTTTCAAATTCCCAAAAATCGAGTATGGGTGCGATAGGTTCTATCATAAAATCCAATAAAAGCATCAAACTTAGACCTATGATTATTCTAGGAACAAGTTGATCATACAACTGAGCTGCAATTGCAGCTGAACATATCGTTAAAATACTCCAATTGGCTCCAATTAATATGGGTACTCCGTTAAGCTTCCATCCTAAAGCTTCTCCATATTGGTAGGATCCAAATAAGTATCCAAAATTAACTCCCAACATTTCTGCTAATATTCCAACGGTAAAACTGAGTACTGTAATTTTTATGAATCCTAAAGTTTCCCAACACACTAAAACCAGCAAGAAAAAATTTATTGAAAGATTGATGGGGGTTGCTTCAACAAACCACTGAGAATTTCCATAAAGAATTCCAATAATCCCGCTCACATGAAATAACCATATGATTGTAATAGCTATTATTTGGATATCGATAGGTCCTCTAAATTTCATCTAATTTTTACTGGGTATTTGATCTGAAACAATTTTTGCAGACAATAAACAAAGTGGAATTCCTCCTCCCGGATGAACACTTCCTCCACAAAAATATAGATTTTTAATTTGCTGAGAAAAATTGGGATGCCTTAGAAAAGCTGCCATTTTAGCATTACTGGAAGAACCATACAAAGCTCCCTGATGAGATCCTGTTTTTTGTTGAATTAAGGGTGGGGTCAAGGTATCTTCTTCAACAATAAAATCTTGAAGGTTTACCTCTAAAATTCTACTGAGTTTTTTTAATACATTTACTCGAACAAGTTCAACTATTTCATTCCACCCTTGACCGCTATCTGGAGGTGTATTAATCATTACAAACCAATTTTCGCATCCTTCGGGAGCATCAGATGGAATATCTTTTGATGTGATGTTGACATAAACGGTGGGGTCGTCGATTACCCTTTTTTCCTCAAAAATAGCCTTGAATTCTTTTTCATAATCATTAGAGAAAAAAACATTGTGTAGGTCAAGTGAGCTAAATTCTCTTGAAATTCCCCAATAAAAAATAATTGCGGAACTCGATCGTTCTTGTTCTAAAATTTTCGAGGGGGCAGAGTTTTTATTTAATAATTGTTTGTAGGTAGGGTAAATATCCATATTGGAGCATACCTTATCTGCTGGATAAAAAGCATTATTAGTTTTTACCCCAACAGACTTTTGGTTATCAATAACAATCTTGCTTACCCTTTCATTAAAATGAAAAATAACACCTTGACGCTTAGCAAGTTCAAACAAAGCACTTGTGATGGATTCCATACCTTTTTTAGGAACAAAGGTTCCAAAATGATTTTCCAAATGCTGAATAAGACTCATGATTCCCGGAGTCTGATATGGGTTAGAACCGTTGTAGGTTGCGAATCTGTCAAAAAACTGGACCAAATGGGGTTCTTTTAGTTGTTCTAAGTTTATTTGGTGGAGGCTTTTCCCTAATTCAAGCGTCCTGATTTGTAAAATTGCTTTTAGGGTTTCTGAATTTAAAAATGTCTTTAACTTATGTAACGATTGTTTTAAGAAAATAGATTCAGTCAAATCATATTTTTTCTTTGCTTTCTTTAAATAATCTCGCAACACTTTTGGAGAAACTCCCAGAACAGATTCTACTTCAGATAAAAAAAGCTCTTGATTGTCGTAGGCATTCAAACGAGTTCCATCCTCCCAAAAATAAGAACAGCCGATTTCTTTTTTTGAATACTCAAAATAATCTTCTGGGTTTTCGTTACAAATTTCAAAAAGTTCTTCAAGAAACTGGGGCATGGTAAACAGTGAAGGCCCTGCATCAAAACGATAGGCTCCTAACTTAAAAGCACTTAATTTTCCGCCCGGATAAGAATTGGCTTCAAAAACTTGAACATCATACCCTTTCCTAGCCAGTCGGATACTTGTTGCGAGTCCTGCTACACCTGAACCTATGATAATTACTTTACTGCTCATGAACGATGTCTTCCAATAGTTCAAAACGCGAAAATAGATCTTCCTTGTACCATTTTTTCTTCCGAGTTTCTTTTACAATATCTGCATGTGCTTTTTGTTTGTAAGCAAAATTCTGAACTGCATTAATGTTGTCCCAAATACTGATTGTAGCTTGTTGAATAAAAGGCCACTCCCCTATGCCTTTGTAGTAGTGCACACCAACTGCTCGTTCAATTGCTTTACTTGCTCTAGGAACAGCCCTCCAAAAAGAGAACAACCGCTGCCAACGCAGGGTTGCTCGGGTAATAATTACAATTTTGCCTTTGGGTGTTTCCTTGTTTTCAATTTTGGATTCAAAAGGATTTATTCCGTCCCATCTTCCATGGCTTTGAATGGGTTTGAGAAACAAGGTTCTTATTTTTATTATGTTCTTTTTGTACTTTTTTATAAAGTTACTATCCTCTAAAAAAACAGAGGCTGCATTTGGATTCTCCCAAACACCCAAAAAAGCATAGGTTGAAAAATCAGGAAATAAACTAAAACCGCTACCTGCACCTGTACCCATAAGCTTACCAAAAAGAAGTCCTGGAATTTTATGAAATGATAAAGGGGCAATACCCATTTGTTTAAATGCCCAAAATTTATTTTTTTTAAAATGAAATAAAGTTACTGTGGTGTAATTTTCCATAAATGATCTAAACAATAAAGATAAGAGGTATAAAGTCTAAAATGAAGAAAAAAGTAGATGATTTATCTAATGAAATTTCTTCTGTAAAAAGATGAAAGTTGTATCAAAAGATTTTAGTAATTTTAGAGTATTCTAAAATCTATATTAATTATGACTGCTAATTTTGTTGCGAACGTTGTTATTATCACCTCAATAATCGTTGTGATTGCGATTGTAAGAGATTTATCAAAAAAATAATTTGAAGTCTTTTAATTTCATCGATCGTTTCATTTACGTTTTGATTATCGTAAATGTTATCGCCATGGTTTTAGAATCTCACTTGAGTATTCGCAATACCTACGGATACTACTTTTATCTTTTTGAATTTTCATCCATTCTTGTGTTTTCAGCAGAGTACATTTACAGGATTGTTCATGCTCACCGAACAAATGGAAAAAAAGGAGTACTCAACTATGTGTTCAGTCTTTTCGGAATTATTGATTTGATTTCGATTCTACCTTTCTACCTTAATCAATTTATCAAAATTGATGGAAGGTTTTTACGAATCCTAAGATTATTTAGACTTACAAGAATTTTCAAACTGGGAAGAAACAGTTCTTCTTTAAAAGTATTTGTAAAATCTTTGTCCAGCGTAAAGGCCGAACTTATATTTACTTTATTTTTATCGGTTTTAACCATTTTGTTTTCTGCGTCCGCAATCTACTATTTAGAAAATGAAACGCAACCCGATAAGTTTTCCAGCATCACAGAATCCATCTGGTGGGCCACAGTTTCTTTAGCAACTGTAGGTTATGGTGATGTTTATCCTGTGACAGTTGGAGGTAAATTGTTTGCTACTTTAATTTCATTGGTTGGAATTGGAATAGTTGCCATACCTACAGGTGTAATTTCAGCCTCATTTGTAGAAGAAATTCGAATTGAAAGAAAAGCAAAAATTAAAAGAGATAACAAATCTTAAAATAAATTCAATTGGAATATTTCTTTTGAATAATCATGTTTTTTAATCCATATGAAAAAGAATATCATAATTATTGGTTCTGTTTTTTCTTGAATTTCCGTAGCTTGTTACCGCGCAAAAGACGGTAACTCTTAACAAATACTTGAAAAAAATTCAACTCCTGGAGGAAGGGCATGTCAATTCAAAAAAGATGGCTTTACATTTGATATCGGCCCATCTTGGTATTGGATGCCTGATGTTTTTGAAAAATTTTTGGGGATTTTGATCGAAAAGTAAGCGACTATTTCAGCCTAAAAAAATTAGATCCTGGATATGAGGTTTATTTGGAACAAATGGAATTTATCAAAATAGGTGATACTCTTGAGAAAATTTATACTGCTTTTGAATTAGAAGATAAAAGTAGCATATTAAAATTAAATAAAATCAAAAAAAGCTGAAGATAACTACAATATTGCGATTAAAGACTTAGTATATCGCCCAGGTATCTCTCCAATAGAATTAGTAACCCCTGCTACGATTAAAAAAGTAGGGTATTTTTTAAGCACAATAAAGAAAGAGGTAAGCAAAGAATTTTCCAATCCAAGATTATCTCAAATCCTATAATTCCCTGTTATTTCTTGGCAGCTAAGCCCAGCAATATACCTGCCTTTTATAATTTCATGAATTTTGCTGATTTTGGTTTGGGTACATGGCATCCAGACAAAGGAATGTATAGTGTTGTCGAGGGAATGGTCAAAATGGCAAAAGAACTTGGATTACACTTCAAGACCAATCGAAAGGTAGAAAAAATTTGTATTGAAAACAGAAAGGCAATAGGTGTTACTGCTAACGGTATTCAAATTAATGCCGATGTTGTTGAGAGTGGAGCAGATTACAACCATTCCGAATCACTTTTAAATCCCAACGAGAGGGGCTACAGCAATGCTTATTGGGGCAAAAAAGTGTTTGCTCCTTCTTCCTTACTTTTCTTCATTAGATTAGATAAAAAAGTTAAAAATGTTTCTCATCATACTTTATTTTTGATGTTAATTTTAACGAGCGTGCTGTAAGTATATACGATGAGCCTGAATAGCCCAAAGAGCAATTTTTTTATGGCAATTTTCCTTCCCTGATAGATAAATTTATGGCTCCAAAGGGTAATGAGGCTATTTTTCTTTTGATCCCCATAGTACCTGGAATTGAAAATACTTAAGAGATTAGAACAAAATACTTTAACATCATTATGGAGCGACTGGAGTATTTAATAAAACAATCAATAAAAGATACTATTCTTTTTAAAGAATCTTTTTGTGTAAATGATTTTGTGAGTGAATATAATTCATACAAAGGAAATGCATACGGAATGGGTAATACACTTCTACAAACAGCATTTTTACAACCTAAATTGAAAAGTAAAAAAATTAAAGATTTATTTTTTACTGGTCAACTGAATGTCCCTGGTCCTGAGGTTCCTCCAGCTCTAATTTCGGGGAAGCTTGGAGCCAGCTTGGTGTCTCTCCCCACCACCAAATAATGGTCCACTCTTCTTCTTTTTTATTGATAACAGAGTCTAACACCCGTATATTTTTTGTCAATAAGTCGTCATAGGTATTCAACTGCTCATTAATTTGCGTCCAAAGCTCTAAACGTTTATAGAGATTGTATTTAACAAAGCGATCTTGCTGGATATAACGTCTGTTTTCCAACCAAAAATTAATGTCCTCTACATCAATCTTTTTTAAATCAAAAACCCATTGATGGGCCAGACGGTGGGTAAATTCTTCGATATAAGTTTTCTCTTCTTTATCAGTATTGATCATTAAATACTTAAGAAATGTACCATCATAATTATCATTGACCAAGCGTCCAATCTCTGAACCTAAAAAACGAAAGGTACCATCCAATTTAATGGCATCATAAACTACCCTGGGAGGATTAAATGGATCACGATTGGTATAATAAGCCATCAAGGGAAAATGAAATTCTTCATCTTCTTCATAAAATATAAAGATACTGTCATTATCCTGTTCCCATCTGCTATATTGCTCATGGTATAATTCCGTTACCCATTCGTTTGTTCCAATATATTCTTGTGTATAAGATTGCATACTTTTTAACTCGTCGCGAAGATTCATTAGGTTATCGACATTCTTTTCGCGATCATCAAAATTTTCTCCTTGTTGTTCTACAGAAAACGATACCAAAACTCCAAAGAATACAATCAAAAATTCAACAAAACCCTTTTTTAGACGATCAAAAAAGTCTTGATATGAAAACCTGTCTCCGAGGGTTATTAACCTCAGAAACCAATTTAGTTTAGCTCTCTCTTTTGAATCTTTATCAGTCACTGATTATTTCCTTGTAAATGTTGATTCGTATCGTAAATTTAGTAATTAAAATGAATTAACTAGTTTTCCAAAGCGGCAAAAGGCTTAGAGCTGTCGAATATTTCTTTTATAAGTGTAATCAAAAATTGCTCAAAGGAATTCAAAACACCTGCATCAATTTCTTTTGAAATACCTGATTTACCATCCTTTTTATAACCAAAAGGAACTAGGTATTGATCAATGCTTTTAAAACTAATAATTCCAGCTTGAATTGAGCTTTCATTAATTAAAATCTGTTTATTTACATAAGCATAAAGTAAAATTTGAAAAAGAGCTAGGCGTTTAATATCTCCCCTAATATTCTCCCAATCTGAAATTTTTAGTTTTGGCACATCTATTTTTCCCAATTTATAGTCAACGATTCGAAAAACACCATTGAAACGATCAATACGATCAATTTTTCCTTTTAAAATAATTTTTCCTATTACAGGAACATCCAGTGGGTACTCAAATTCTTTTTCTAAGTCTAAAATTGTTAAACTATCTCCATTTTGTATTTTGTGTTTTTCTATACTAAAAAGTTTTAAAATTGATTGTTCAAGTGCATTGAGCATCAAAAGATTTTTTCCGAAAATCTTTTTGTCACCTCCAAAAACTTTTCGGTAATGTTTAAGTAACAATGGAGCTATTTGCTGTTCTAAGTCCTTGTAATATTCCAATTGCATGGGTTTGCCAACATATGGCGAGTAGAGCTCCTCTAAGGTGTCATGAACAATTGTTCCACTTTCCATTAATGAAAGAGCATTATCAAAAAAAACTTGCTCACGAACACCGAGTATTTTCTCTTTATAAAACTGTAGAGGATCTATTAAATAAACACCCAATGATGAGGGCGAAAAACCTGAGTGTGCTTTTTCATTAAGTATCCTTATTATCTCAGGGGATTTCAAAACTTCTAACTTTTCTGGAGTAAAACTTTTAGCTGGAGCAGAAACCACCTCCTCTGTAATGTTGTGTTGGTCTAAACCGAAAAAACGAAGTTGATGAATAAATCTACTGGGTTCTCCTGAATATAAACCATCACTTTCGGTATTATAAAGTAAGGTAATGTTAGATGCCCGTTGTAATAAGCGATAAAAATGATAAGTGTAGATGGCATCATTATCTAGAAATGTTGGAAGCCCAAACTTCTTTTTAATTTCAAATGGAAAGATACTTTGGTTAGACCTTCCGGCTGGAAGAATTCCTTCGTTTACATTCGTTAAAATTATGGTGTCAAAATCCAAAACTCGGGTTTCTAGCATTCCCATAATCTGAACACTTTCAATTGGATTCCCCATATAATCCAAAGACTGCGTTGTGATCAATTCATTCCATAAAAAATGAATCCCCTGGATTGTGTTTATGGATTTCAAGGTATCTCCCATATTAAGTAAATGGAGTAGTGATTCTTCAACTAAATTGAAATAGGTAGGGTACATTTCATATTCCAATCTTTTTTCTTTCATAAAATACTTTTGGATCTCATAGGTAAATGATAAAATTTTCTCGAGAAAATCAATCCCAGATTCAAAAGAGGAAAAAATCAAAATACCAATTGGATGATCTAATAGGGGTTTGATGTCCTCTCTAACAATAAAAAACTTATTGGAATTAAATAAAGAATCTAAAAAATTGGAATCCTTTTTAGACTTAGTTTTTAATATATTTTGAACCCAATCAAAACGGAGTATACGAACAACATCTTGGTAAAGGAATCCACTGGGTGATGCTTTAATATGCATTTCAAAAAGATGATTGAAAAAAGAAGCAACAGGAGAGTTTAATAAAGGATAGCCCATAGTAACATTCCAATGAGTCACATCCTGAGGAAGTCCAGATAGAATTGGAATCAGTAAAGTTTCATTACCCAAAACCAAAGCAGTCTTAGAATTAGTTTTTGAATCTGAAATAGAGTCTTTTAGTAAAGAACCAGCGTATTTGGCCTGCCCAACATTTTTGGGAATCCCAATGATTTTAATATTTTTTACTTGTTCAAAATTTTTAGGGAAAATTGGTTTTGCTTTTTGTCTAAAATAAGTCCATTCCCTGTGATATTTTTGAATAAACCTACTCGAAGCATGTTGTTGATCTTGGTAAAAAAAATGATCAATATCCCAAAATATTTTGGCTCGTTGAGATTCTAAAAAACTTTGTAGTAAATTAATCTCTGCTGTATTCAGGGCATTAAACCCAACAAAATAATGAAAAGCTTTGGTGTTTTGAAGATAAATTTCGACTGAATCAACAGCTTCTCGAAAAAGCATACCAAGTGTGCCTATCCCCTTTGAATATAATGATGTTTTATAAAGTTCAAAATAATGATGAAGGGTCTTCCAAAAAAACTGTTGCCTCATGTATTTAGATTCATCTTCTAAAAATGTTCCAATTTCATAATAGGAGTTTAAGAATTCAAATGCACTAGATACATCGACTAAATAGGTGTCTAAATCAGAAAAATCTTTTAATAGCGCTGGGGCCCATCGAGTAAATTCATCAAACGAATCTATGTATTCCTTGGGAGTATGATTACAATAAATATTATAAAATTCAATAAGAACAGTTAGATTAGGTGCCAGTCGAAGGGTTGAGATTTCTTCTATGAATTCTTGAATACTAAAAATTTTAGGAGCTAGTAAAGGAGCTTTTAATTGAGCTGTAAGTGTGTCTTTAAAAAAAACACCTGCTCTTCGGCTAGGTAATACAATTGTGAGTTCGTCAATATTAGAATGACTCTTGATGATCTCTGTAACGGTTTCCTCTAAAAATGTTTTCACCTTTAAATTTAGACAAAATGAACTTAAATGATTAACTCTAGATTTAAAATTATTACAAAAAAAAACCTTGCTAATGCAAGGTTTTTTTGTCTTATAAAAGTCCTAGTTTTTACCGAAGGAAAACTGAACTCTTCTATTCATTTTTCTTCCAGCTGCTCGATTGTTATCTCCGATGGGCTTATCTTCTCCATAACCAACGGTTGAAATACGCAAACCGTCTGCTCCTAAAGCAGTTAAAGCTTCTTTTACAGAGGCTGCACGAGCTTCAGAAAGTTTTTGATTATACACTTTACTTCCATCGCTTGAAGCATAACCTTCGATAACGATCTCACTTTTTGGATAGCTTTCCAGAATCATTTTGATTTTATTTAAAACTTCCTTAGATTCTTCTGTATTAATTACTGAACTCGATGCCATAAATCGAACCATAGAACCTTCGGTAAGTAACTCAGATATTATTTCTTCTGAAATTTCAGGACATCCATTATTGGATCCTGGACCTGATTTAGATGGACAAGCATCATCTTTATCTAGTATACCGTCTCCATCCATATCTCCCCAAGGACAACCTTTGTTTTCTATTGGTCCAGCTTCGTCAGGACAAGAGTCATCTTTATCGTTGATTCCATCTCCATCAGAATCTGGACAGCCACTCATTTCAACGGAACCTGCTTGTTCTGGACATGCATCTTCAAGATCTGAAATCCCGTCTCCATCACTATCAGGGCATCCGTTCATTTCAACTGTACCTGCTTTATCTGGGCATGCATCGATTTTGTCGGCAATACCATCACCATCAGAATCTGGACAACCAGCAAATTCCTCTAAACCAGGGATATCTGGACACTCATCACTTTTATCATAAACACCATCGCCATCTGTGTCAACACCACCAAACTTTAGTGCTACACCAAAAACATGTTGAAAATAATTTCCTTTAGGTGCATCTTGAGTAGATCTGTAACTGGTTTCTAAAAAAGCTCCAAATCTATCTCCTAATTTGAAGCTTAACCCAACTCCACCAAAATATGTGTCTGTGGCGTTTATTGCTGCGTTAAATCCATTTTCACTCCCTATTCCAAATGATGTTCTACCAAAACCTGCCTTTAGAAATGGACTAACTTTGGAGTCTCTTGCAAATCCATATTTAACTGCACCTTCAATAGTTGAAAATTTGGCGTCTGAACTGCTTGATTCACTTTTCAGGGAGTTAAACGAAATCTGAGCTCCAAGAGAAAGGCCTCCGTATATTGATCTAAAAACTGATAACGATGGTACTCCAAAACTCATTGATTTGTAATCGCTCTCAGATAGTGGAGTGCTTCCTGTTAAATCACCTTGCAAACCAACTGCATTGAAACCAACGGAAACCAACCAAGGGTTACTGGTGTCTTGTGCATTAATGCTTGTAAATGATAGCATTAGACAAAATATGATTAAAAAATTTTGGATTGTTTTCATCAATAAATATTAAATTATTACTAATATACCCCAAAAATAAAGTTATCTTATTCAAGATACAAAAAATAAATGATGTTTTTCGGGATTTTTGAAACATGTCATTGTTTAAAAAATGGATTTATCCAAAACTTTAAATCATTTCAACTTCTAGAGCAGCATTTTTTTTGATGTAAACTAAATAGCATTTTATTTTTTTATCTATAAATACCTGTCCAATAATATTTTTATATTGTATTAATTGTTCATGATCAGCTTCTTTTTGCACTCCTGTTTTGTAGTCTATTAGTACCAATTCTTGACTGCGTTTTACAAGCCGATCAGGTCTTATGTTTTTCCCGTTAGGCACCAGAATATCGCGTTCATTCCAAACCTTAGAATCATTGGTGTAAAAACTTTTTAATTTTGGGTGTTCAACAATATTCTTTAGAATTTTCTTGAATATTTTTTTGTCTTTTAATTCTATTTTTCCCAACTTAAAGGCATCTTCAATTATCCAATCAACATCCTCAGCAATTTCTATTTTTGAAAGTAATTCATGTATCAAAATTCCCCATACCCTTGTTTGGTTTGTCTCAAAATCTTTGGGGTTAAAAGCCAATGTCTTTATTTGTTTTTGCCACGGATTTGCTTTTTGCTCAATTAAAAATATTTTTGATTTTTCATTTATTTTTATATTTTCAGATGTCTGTCGCTTTTGGCCTAAACTAAAAATCTCTGACTCTTTAGCGTTTTTTTGTTTCAAGTAATTTTGAATCATTTCTGGATAGGAATCTTCCTTTGAAATTGCGCCATTAGAAATTAGAATCAATTGTTCAACAGGTCTTGTCAAGGCAACATAAAGCACATTAAGAGCATCCAATTCGTTCGCAGATTGAGTTTGCTCGACCAGTTTTATCCCAGCAGCACCATAGTTTTCAATTTTTTTTGAAAAAGAAATCCAACTTTCCTCTAAAGTTTCTCCAAACATTTCTTTGGTATCCAACCAAACTTGAGTTTTGTGATTTGACTGAATTGGGGCATCCAAAAATGGAACAATGACTACAGGAAATTCAAGCCCTTTTGATTTGTGAACAGTAAGTATCTGAACGGCATCTATTCCTCTTGGGGTCGCTACATACAATGAAGCTCCCTGTTGATCCCAATTCAATATAAAACTCAAGAAATCGTTTTGCTTTTGTTGGCTAAATTCAAATACATGATCTAAAAAGGATTGTAAATGTGCATCAAAAATACCACTCATTTCAAAGCTATAAAATGCACTTTCAACGGCTTCGTAAATCGGAGATGATTTAAACTTTGAAAAATTGAAATGAATTTGAAACACATCAAAAAAATCTTGAGGTGGTATCCGTAAATATGTAGAAACAAAATCGTGGTAATCTTCATCTTTTCCATATATATTTTTCAAAAACTCTAAAATAACCAATCGATGTTCCAATTGATTTTCATCAAGCACCAAACGTAATAATGCAATCAAAAATTGAACTTGTTTTGAGTGCGAAAGATTTAAAGACTCTGAAGATAAAAAGGGCATTTCGCGAGATGCCAAAAACTCACTTATTGCATTTGCTTGATCTTTTGTGCGAACTAAAATAGAGATTTCATTGTGAGTGAAATTCTGATCCAAAGCAGAAACAATCGCATCATATGTTTTTTGAATATGAATTTTTGTGATGTCGGACTTATTGCCTTTTTCATAAAATTGATCAATTTCGACATATCCTCCGGAAACAGCATTTGTTTTTTGCTGGCAATTTTCACTGAAAATAGAACGATTTTTTGTGTCATTGATTTGAGGAAGTATACTTTTAAAAAATTCATTATTAAAATTAATAATGGTATCAAAACTCCTGTAATTGGTTTGAAGTGAACTTATGTTTGTTTCTTGTTGAAAGGGAGTTTGTTTGTCGAGAAGTCTTAAAAATTGATCTACATGTCCTCCCCTCCACCTGTAAATAGCTTGTTTTGGGTCTCCAACAATCAACAAAGAACCCTCTGAGCCATTTGCGTCTAATCCTTCGAGAGGTTCTTTTATTAGAGGAATTAAATTGGCCCATTGTAAGAAAGAGGTGTCTTGAAATTCATCCAAAAAATAATGCCTGTAATTTTGACCAAGGCGTTCATAAATATAAGGAGTTGGCTGATGAAGTATCTCTTTTGAAATCCTACTATTAAAACTTCCCAAAAGCACTTTATTACTTTCTTGTTGATAGACTTCAAGTTCTTCATTTATGATTTTTATCAGACTCAATGGGATCCATTGTTTGATTATGTCATTCGCTAAAGAAAATTGGTAATACAACTTTTTCCCTTTATGGAATGACGTCCTAAGATCATCTAAAATTGAATCAATTCGATTTATTTTTTCTGAATCTAAGGTCTTTTTGTAGATGTTTTTTTCAAGTTGAAAATTTTCCTCAAGTTTATTTTCATAAAGTCTTATAAAGTTAAGATTTTGAAGTTTTAGGAAATGTTTAAAAACTGTTCCTCTACTAAAATCGCCATGAGTTAAATCATTGCTCAATATGAACTCTATGGTCTGTTTACCCAACAAACTGATTTTTTCTTTACAGATTTTTCTGTAAGACATTAAAAATTTATGTGTGTCATCAAATACAGCTCGATCCTTTAAAAGAAAGTTATGTAAAGGAATTCGATCATTTTCACTCAAAAGTAGTTTTGCAATATTGATTAGATTTTGACTGATATCCCAACTCAGTTGATCGTCCATTTTCTGCAAAGTAAACTGTTTCAAAAGTCTGGTTATTTCTTCATTCTGACCCACCTTTTCAATGACCCGTTCAACAACTTGAGTCAACATTTGCTCCTGTTGGATTTCAACTTCGAAAGAAAGAGATAAACCCAAATCGTGAGCAAAACTTCGAATAACTCTGTGTGTAAATCTATCAAGGGTTACCACTTCAAAGGCTTCATAATCGTGTAAAATAAATTTTAAAGTTTGTTTTGATCTAAAAACTAATTCTTCCCGAGATAGCTCTAATGCTTTACAGAGATCAATACTCATTTGTGGTACATCTTCCTCTTCTTTAAGGAAAGAAAAATCCTTTAGTGTATTCAAAATTCTTGACTTCATCTCAAAAACTGCCTTGTTTGTAAAAGTAAGAGCAATCATTTTCCGATACATTTCTGGGCTTGTCGCAGAAAGTAGTGTTTTTAAAAAATAGAAAACTAAGGTGTAGGTTTTTCCGGAGCCCGCAGAGGCATTAATTATTTGAATGGGTTTGAAATTCTGTTTCATAAGATTATGCTATAAATGTAAAGATTCTTTAAATTTGTACACTAATCTTAAAAATAAATTTATGGCTTTTGAATTACCTAAATTAACTTATGCATACGACGCGTTAGAACCACATATCGACGCAAGAACCATGGAGATTCATCATGGTAAACACCACAACGGTTACACAACTAACCTGAACAATGCAATTTCTGGCTCTGACTTGGATGGTCAAAGTATTGAATCAATCCTTGAATCATTAGACATGAGTAATGCTGCTGTTAGAAATAATGGTGGTGGATTTTACAACCATCGTTTGTTTTGGAACATTATGAGTCCTAATGGAGGAGGGGGAGAGCCTTCCGGAGCACTTTCTGAAGCTCTAAATAATGCTTTTGGATCATTTGAGAAATTTAAAGATGCTTTTGCTAAAGCTGCCGCTACTCGATTTGGTTCAGGATGGGCATGGCTATGTGTTAATTCTGGTGGAAGTGTTGAAGTTTGCTCTACTGCTAACCAAGATAATCCCCTAATGCCAAATGTTGGATGTAAAGGCTTTCCGATTCTGGGGATCGATGTTTGGGAACATGCTTACTACTTGAACTACCAAAACAGAAGACCGGACTATATTCAAGCCTTTTTTAATGTTGTTGATTGGAGTATGGTTAGTGAATTATATGAAGAGAACAAGTAGCCTTATAACTCAATAAATTTAGAGTTTGGCGAGGGTTTTAAAATAAAAAAGGAGGAATAAATTCCTCCTTTTTTGCCCCAAATCTTACCATGAACTTAACCTACTTATGTTCTGGTTTAGTAAAAATGCGATTTTCTTTTAAACCACGACAATAAAATCGACTAAATGTCATTTTATTGGTTTATTGGTTAATATGCTCGTTCAGACTTACCCTCATAAAAATTCATGAAAGCACGATTTACCACCCTATTTCCTCCGGGTGTTGGATAATTACCAGTAAAATACCAATCTCCTTTACTTTCTGAACAAGCTGCATGTAAATTATCAATCCCCTGATAAATAATTTTAACTTCTGCTTTTAAATCTGTTGCGGACAACAAAAAAGCAATTTTATCTGAAATTTGATCAACATCAAAAGGTTGATACAATGCTCTGACATGATTGGACACCTCAGATCCATATTCTTCGGTAGAGGCAATACATTTTTGATAAATGTTATCCAATGTTTCTTTTAAGGTTCCTTGATCTTCATGCAAAGATAATGCTGCTTGAAAAGCGACGAAATCCTCTAATTTAGCCATATCAATCCCATAACAATCTGGATAACGTATTTGTGGTGCACTTGAGACTACGATTATCTTTTTTGGATTTAAACGGTCGAGCATTTTCAGAATACTTTGTCTTAAAGTTGTTCCTCTTACAATACTATCGTCAATTATTACAAGGTTATCTGTTGGTTTAACTACTCCATAAGTTATGTCATACACGTGAGCTACTAGGTCATCTCTACTAGAATCGGAAGTTATGAATGTTCTAAGTTTTGCATCCTTTATTGCTATTTTTTCAATTCTAGGATTCAACTTCAACAGCTCCATTATTTTATCTCTATCGATTGGGGTTTTATTAATTTCTTTAAAGATTTGATTTTTTAAGTGATTCTGTGCTTCCCCAATCAGTCCATAAAAAGAAGTTTCAGCGGTATTCGGTATGAATGAAAAAACGGTGTTTTCAATATCGTGGTTGATATTTTCTAAAATTTTAGGAAAAAGTAATTTACCTAATTGTTTTCGCTCTTTATAAATATCCGCATCACTACCTCTTGAAAAATAAATGCGTTCAAAAGAACAAGCTCTTTTTTCTGAAGGTTCCAAAACTTCTTGAATTGAGACACCTCCGTTTTTCTTGATTACAATTGCACTTCCGGGTGTAAGTTCTTTAATCTCCTCTAGAGGGACATTGAAAACTGTTTGAATTACTGGGCGTTCAGAGGTTATTGCTACAATTTCATCATCTTCATAATAAAAAACAGGTCTAATTCCAACTGGGTCTCTTAATACAAACGAGTCACCATGACCAAACATACCGGCTATGGCATATCCGCCATCCCAATTTTTTGCAGCCTTTCTAAGTATTTTAGCTATTTTAAGTCGTTCTGCAATTAAAGGAGAAGCTTGAAATTTATTGTACCCCTCTTTTCTGAGCTTTTTATAAATCTTTGCAACTGCGTCATCTAAAAAGTGACCAATTTTTTCCATTACCGTTATAGTATCTGCCCTTTCTTTTGGATGCTGACCCAATGAAATAAGGTTGTCAAAAAGCTCATTCACATTAGTCATATTGAAGTTTCCTGCAACAATAAGGTTTCTGTGCATCCAATTGTTCTGTCTTAAGAAAGGATGAACACTTTCAATGCCATTATTCCCAAATGTTCCATAACGAACATGACCCAACATTAGCTCTCCTAAATAAGGAACCTTTTGCTTCAGATAAGTTGTGTTTTTTTGAACCTCAGGATTTAAGTCAATTGCTGACTGTATTCGAAGGCTGATTTGATTAAAAATATCTTGAATGGGTTGTTTTTCACAGGAACGGACTCTACTGATATATCGCTCTCCGGGCTCCATATCAAACTTAATACTTGCAAATCCAGCACCATCTTGACCACGATTGTGCTGTTTTTCCATCATCAGATACATCTTATTGATTCCAAACAATGCGGAACCATACTTTTCTTCGTAATAAGAAAGTGGTTTTTTAAGTCGTAACAAAGCTATCCCACACTCGTGCTTGATGGAGTCACTCATATGCTCTTTTTATTTTTCATTCCGTTCAAAACTTGTTGAATCTCTGAATTGTTGAATTCTGTTATTTATGGAGTCTGATGTTACCTGTAAAAGCGATTTTGTCCCAAATTGCTCTACAGTAAACGAAGCTAATACTGTGCCGTAAATCATCCCCGTTTTCAAAGTTTCAAAATCAATAGTATTTGCATTGGCTAGGATTCCCGAAATCCCACCTGCAAAACTATCCCCAGCTCCTGTTGGATCGACTACCTGATCTATTGGAAACGCTGGAATAATAAAAACTTTACCTTCTCCAAAAAGCATGGCTCCATGTTCTCCTTTTTTTATGATTACATATTTTGGACCCATTGCATGAATCTTTTTGGCAGCCTTGACTAAAGAATGTTCTTCCGAGAGCTGTCGAGCTTCTTCATCATTTATTGTAATTAAATCTACTTTAGCAATTACCTCGTCAAGGGTATCCCTAAAATTGTCCATCCAAAAGTTCATGGTGTCTAAAATCACAAACCTAGACTTTCCGCTCATCTGATTTAATGCCGTCAACTGAACTCCTGGATGAAGATTTCCAATCATCATCACTTCAGCATTTCTGTATGAATCAGGTACATTTGGTGAAAAATTTTCAAGGACATTTAACTGTGTTTCAAGAGTGGTTCGGCCATTCATGTCATCATGATAGCGTCCACTCCAAAAAAAAGATTTCCCTCCAGAAACTTGTTCAACGCCGTCGATACTGACCTCCAAATCTGTTAAAATTTTAAGGTCACTGTTTTCGAAATCATCACCAATAACTGAGACTAGACCACAGTCAACCTCAAATTTTGAACTTGCTAAAGAAATATAAGTGGCTGCTCCTCCTAGAATTCTGTCTACCTTGTCATAAGGGGTCTCGATGGCATCGTATGCCATGGTCCCAACTACAAGTAATTTGTTTTTCATATTACAAAGATAAAACTTCTTTTGAGCTTCTTTAGTTTAAAAAAAATTTAATATTATTTCTTAAGCTGTTTTTCAAAAAAATCATCTTTTATTTTAATTCCATTTTTTGCTGCCTCAACAGCTAATTGATCACAACGTTCATTTTGGGGATGATCGTTATGCGCTTTGATCCATTGAAAACTAATTTTGTGAAGGTCATAAACCTTGAGGAATCGTTTCCATAAGTCGGAATTTTTTTTGCCTTTAAAATTCTTTGTTTTCCATCCAAAAACCCATTTTTTTTCTACGGAATCAATTACATATTTAGAATCTGAATAAACTACAACATCCATAGGGTGTTTTTTTAAATTTTCTAAACTAATAATTACTGCCAATAGTTCCATTCTATTGTTTGTAGTGTACGCATAGCCTTGGGAAAATTCCTTCACGTATTGCTTTCCTGCCAATTCCATAATAATTCCATAACCCCCCGGACCGGGATTGCCTATTGCGGAACCGTCTGTGTAAATATTGATTTGAGCCACGAATATTCAGCTTTAGTTTTTAAGTATTTTTTCAATTACTTCAGGGAAGTGCTTATGTTCCAGTTGGTGTACTTTATCAGCGATCGTAGAGACATCGTCTGTAACATCTATTTTTACTTTAGCCTGAAATATCACAGTCCCCTGGTCATAATTTTCATTCACATAATGAATTGTAATTCCTGAGTGATCATCTCCAGAGTCTTTTACCGCTTGATGCACATGAGTACCATACATTCCCTTTCCTCCGTGTTTTGGAAGAAGGGAAGGATGAATATTAATAATTTTTTGAGGAAAATTTTGGATTAGTGCTTCTGGAATCTTCCATAAAAATCCTGCCAATACAATTAAATCAGGATTGAGAACAGACATTAGAGATAAAAACTGCTCAGACTTAAAAAAAAATTTATCAACCCATAAACATGATATTCCAAAAGATTTTGCTCGATCAAAAACTCCTGCCTGTCTATTGTTAGAAAGTATGCTTAGGACGTTTACTTCGGAAGAAGAATGGAATCGATGCATGATTTTCTCAGCATTAGAACCATTACCTGAAGCAAGAATTACTATTTTTTTTTGCATTAGATTAAAAAAACAAAATAACGGATAATCCCCTAATCATAAAAGAAAATAAGTGACTACCTTAAAAAATAGTTAAAAAAAAATCAATTTAGTGCTCTTAAATGACGTAATCCTCTAAAGTTTTTTATTTTTGCCATTAAAACAAAATTAAAACCAATTATATTATGTCAGACATTTCATCAAGAGTTAAAGCTATAATTGTAGATAAATTAGGCGTTGACGAGAACGAAGTAGTTACTGAAGCAAGCTTTACTAATGATTTAGGTGCAGATTCTTTGGATACAGTAGAGCTTATTATGGAATTTGAAAAAGAATTTGATATTCAAATACCAGACGATCAAGCAGAAAATATTGCTACTGTAGGTCAAGCTATCCAATACATCGACCAAGCAAGCTAAAACTTTATTTATGACTCCAAGACGAGTAGTTATTACCGGATTGGGTGCATTAACACCTATTGGAAACACCCTCCCCGAGTATTGGGAGGGTCTTGTTTCTGGTAAGAGCGGTGCTGCACCTATTACCTATTTTGATGCCTCTGAATTTAAAACCAAATTTGCTTGTGAGCTGAAAAACTTTAATGTTCTTGATTTTATGGATCGTAAAGAAGCCAGAAAACAAGACCGTTTTGCTCAATACGCTCTTGTTTCAACCCAAGAAGCAATTGAAGACGCAAATCTAGATCTAAAAAGTATTAATAAGGATCGAGTTGGTGTAATTTGGGGGGCTGGAGTTGGAGGTTTAGAAACATTTCAAAATGAAGTATTGAATTTTGCTGAAAACAACAAAAAACCTCGTTTTAATCCGTTTTTTATTCCTAAAATGATAACGGACATTGCACCTGGTTTAATCTCAATCAAATATGGATTTAGAGGACCAAATTTTGCAACGGTCTCCGCTTGTGCTTCTTCAGCAAATGCACTTATTGATTCTCTAAATTACATTCGACTCAACCATGCAGATATCATAGTTGCAGGAGGTTCAGAAGCTTGCGTTTCCTATGCCGGGATTGGAGGGTTTAATGCAATGCATGCATTATCTACCCGAAACGATGATCCCAAAACTGCTTCCCGGCCCTTTGACAAGGATCGTGATGGGTTTGTTCTAGGTGAGGGAGCTGGAAGTCTAATTTTAGAAGAATACGAACACGCTAAGGCTAGAGGTGCAAGAATATATGCTGAACTGGTCGGTGGAGGTCTTTCTGCAGACGCTCACCACATGACTGCTCCACACCCAGAAGGAATCGGAGCCAGAAACGTAATGTTAAATTCTTTACGTGATGCCAATTTAAACCCAGAGGATATTGATATAATCAACATGCACGGAACTTCAACAGGATTAGGTGACATAGCAGAATCTAAAGCCATTAAAGAAGTTTTTGGTGATCACTTGTATTCCATGAATATCAATTCAACAAAATCAATGACAGGTCATCTGTTAGGAGCTGCAGGAGCAATCGAAGCAATCGCATCGATTATGAGTATCCAAGAAAACATAGTCCCTCCTACCATCAATCATCAAACAGCAGATCAAGAAATTGATCCTAAAATCAATTTTACCTTTGGAAAAGCTCAAAAAAGAGATGTAAAAGTTGCTCTTTCCAATACCTTTGGTTTTGGAGGACACAACGCTTGTGTCATATTCAAAGAAATTTCTTAATTTGAAATGTGAAATTCATTTCAAAAATGTGGGCTAAAAAATCAGGAGACCATCTGCTATTCTCAAAACTTAAAAACCTTTTAGGTTATAGCCCAAAAAAAAAGAATTTATATCGGGCAGCATTCACGCATCGTTCTATGAACATTAGGAATGATCAAGGAATGCCCTTGAACTATGAGCGTCTCGAATATTTGGGAGATTCTGTCTTAAGTACTATTGTTTCACGTTATTTATTCGAAGAACTACCAAAAGCAAATGAAGGAAAGTTAACTCGAATGAAATCTAAAATTGTTAGTAGAGAAAAACTCAACTTTATTGGAAAAGAAATGTTGCTTATTGACTTATTGATTTGTACCGGGAAAAAAGAAAAGTTTGGAGATGATATTCATGGTAATATTTTAGAGGCGTTAATTGGTGCGATCTTCATAGACAAAGGTTATGAAAGTTGTAAAAAAATATTAAATCATGTGTTTTTTAAACCACACATTGACTTGGATTCAATTGCAAATACAGTAATTTCATACAAAAGCCTTTTGATTGAGTGGAGTCAGAAAAACAAAAAAAATCTTGTTTTTGAGACCAGCTCAGACAACGGTAAAGATCCTAATATTAATTTTTATTGTAAAATATTGCTAGACAATAAAGTGAAGGCTAAATCTCGTGATATCTCCAAAAAAAAGGCAGAGGAAAAAGCAGCAAAAAGAGCAGTCCATCTTCTAAAAAAGTAGCTATTAACTATAAGCCTTTCATAGGAGTTTAACCTTCTGTTAACATGAAACTGCATTCCTTTTTATGTAAATGACTATCTTTACTTACTAGATGAGTTACAAGAAATACAATCTGGGAAAATCGGTAGAAGAAGAATCTTTTTCGTTGATTGCCATTCATGCTTCAATAGAAGATTTCCAGTTGGCGTATTTAATTAACAAAAATTGCAAAACTCGATTTAAGAGAAAGCATAATCTTTTTTCAAGTAATTTAAAAAAAGAAATAAAAGCCTTGGTCTGGGAAAACAGTTGGGACGAAGAAACATTTTGGTATTTGTTTCCTAACAAATACGAAGCCTTAAAAACAATGACAAGAAATAATCCTGACCTATTATTCGAAAATGAAACTCAAATGGACCTCTACATTCTTCCGGAATTAAAACAGGTTGATTACTTCATAAAAATCCCAAACAACAACAGCAAAAATATTTACTTAAAAAAAATAAAAGAACTTCCGGAAATACAAACTGCCTACAATATCCATGAAGACTCTTTAAAATCATCAAAAAATTTAATCTTCAACTAAATGCCATTACTTAAAAAAACAAAAATAGTTGCAACCCTCGGACCTGCATCAGAAAGCAAAGAAATAATAAAAAAAATGATGCTTGCCGGGACCAATGTTTTTAGAATTAATTTTTCACATGCTGATCATTCAGATGTTGCTGAGCGAATTCAAATTATTCGAGAAATAAGTCAAGAATTGAATCTGCACATATCTATTCTGGGAGATCTTCAAGGTCCTAAACTAAGAGTTGGAGTAATTGAGGAGGGAGCTGTTGTTAATCCTGGTGATGTAGTTGAGTTCAATACTGCAAAACCTTTTGAAGGGAATTCAAAATCAGCCTACATGACCTACAAACGTTTTCCGATGGATGTAAATTCTGGAGAACGAATTTTGTTGGATGATGGAAAATTAATCTTTGAAGTAGTTTCCTCTGACAATAAAGAAACTGTTAAAGCAAAAGTAATTCAAGGGGGTGTTTTCAAATCCAAAAAAGGTGTAAATCTTCCTAACACTAAAGTATCACTTCCTGCTTTGACTGAAAAAGATATTAAGGATGCGATTTTTGCAATTGAACAACAAGTAGATTGGATTGCGCTTTCTTTTGTTCGTGATAGCAAAGATTTAATTGAGCTGCAAGATTTGATCAAAAAATATTCTGAACATAAAATTCCAATCATAGCAAAGATTGAGAAGCCAGAAGCCATTGAAAATATTGACAAAATAATTGGTTACTGTGATGGTCTTATGGTTGCACGTGGAGATCTTGGAGTAGAAGTACCTGCGGCAGAAGTTCCGCTCATTCAAAAAAACTTAGTTTTAAAAGCAAAGAAAGCGAGAATCCCTGTCATTATTGCTACTCAAATGATGGAAACTATGATTGAGAGTTTAACTCCTACAAGAGCAGAAGTAAACGATGTTGCAAACTCAGTTATGGATGGAGCCGATGCTGTTATGGTTTCTGGTGAAACTTCAGTTGGAGATTATCCAGTTCAAGTTATTGAAACAATGACTTCTATCCTCAAAAGTGTTGAGGACTCCTCACTAATTCGTGTTCCTCAAAATCCACCTAATATTAGAACTCCAAGATTTATTACCAAGTCGGTTTGTTATCATGCAGCAAATATGGCAAACGAAATTAATGCGAAAGCTATTTGTACCCTAACCAATAGTGGATACACAGCTTTTCAGATTTCTGCATGGAGACCGTCAGCAGCAGTTTTAGTATTCACTTCAAACAAAAGAATTTTATCACAACTTAATCTTCTTTGGGGAGTTAAAGCATTTTATTACGATCGTTTTGAAAGTACAGATAATACCGTTGAAGAAGTCAATAAAATTGCTTTTGAACAAGGTTTTGTGGAAAAAGGAGATATGATGATAAATCTTGCAGCTATGCCAATTATTGAAAAAGGAATGGTCAATACACTTCGGATATCGTTGGTTTAAAAAGGAAGGCTAAGTTGTAATTTTTCCCTCTCTTCTGTGAGTTTTGGCTCCTTTTTGATGGTATTAAGATTTGAGATTGTAATTCCTATTAGTCTCACTGAGTTGTGGATTTTTTCTTGATACAACAAACTCAGCGCATGCTCTACAATTAAGCTTTTATCTGAAACATAAAAGGGTAAAGTCTTACTCCGTGTTTGTTGAACAAAGTCAGAATATTTGATTTTCAAGGTGACTGTTTTTCCTGAAAGTTGATGACGTTGAATCCGCTTGTGCAGTTCCTCCGCAATTATTTTGATTTTTTCTGAAAGAAAAATCTCACTTGTCAGGTTTTTACGAAAAGTTCGCTCAGATCCAATCGATTTGGATACACGACTAGGAACTACTGGACTGTTGTGAATTCCACGGATAACCTTGTAATAATAGCTTCCAGATTTACCAAAGTGTTCTCTTAAAAAGTCTTCAGATTTTAGTTTTAAATCGTTTCCTGTAAAAATGCCTAAATGGTACATTCGCTTTGCAGTAACTTTTCCTACACCATGAAATTTTCTGATTTCTAAAGATTCTAAAAATACGGCTACCTCTTCGGGAGGTACTGTTTTTTGACCGTTTGGCTTATTGTAATCGCTTGCAATTTTAGCAACAAATTTGTTTATTGAAATCCCTGCCGATGCTTTCAAACCCGTGGTCTCTTGTATTCTGTTTCTAATTTCGGTTGCTAATAAGGTTGCAGAAAGTCCATTCTTTTTATTGACAGTAACATCCAGATAGGCCTCGTCTAATGAAAGTGGTTCCACCAAATTTGTGTATTCGTAAAAAATTAATCTAATTTGATTAGAAATTTCTTTGTAGCGATCAAATCTGGGTTTTACAAAAATTAGTTCTGGACAATTACGTTTTGCAACCATTCCACTCATCGCACTTCTAACTCCAAATTTTCTAGCTTCATAACTAGCTGCAGCTACTACGCCTCTTTTTCCACCGCCACCAACAGCAATTGGCTTATTTATGAGAGACAGATCATCAAGCTGTTCTACTGAAGCATAAAAAGCATCCATATCTACATGTATGATTTTTCGTACTTGTGCTTCGTTATCCATATGCTAAATTACATATCTTTAAGGAGTAATAAAATTATCCCTTTATAAATGATCGAAATTGAACGGAAATTCTTAGTCAATTCAAATGAGTACAAAAATAAAGCTCATAAATCGATTAAAATCGTACAAGGATATTTATCTAAAGATCCCGAAAGGACAGTTCGGATAAGAATTTATGGTGACCGAGGATTTATTACCATTAAGGGAATGTCTTCTGATGATGGATTGAGTCGTTATGAATTGGAAAAAGAAATCCCTTTACCAGAAGCAAAGGAACTTATTTCAATTTGTTTACCTGCAATCATAGAGAAATCTCGTTTTGAAGTTTACTACAAAAATATTCTTTTTGAAGTAGATGAATTTCAAGGAGCACATGAGGGTTTGATAGTTGCAGAAGTCGAACTTGAAAGTACCAAAGAGGAAATTGAATTGCCAGATTGGATAGGAAAGGAAGTTACTGGAAATAAAAAATATTACAATGCTGTTTTATCCAATTCAGAATAAGGAATTAAAAAATTATCGATTCTTATACCATGAATATCAGGGATTCTTTTCAAACTCTTTAGGTATAGTTGGTGCCTTTTTCCATTTTCCATTTTCCATTATTGAATTCGGCTTATTTTGTTGTCCCAAGTAAAAATTTCCTAACTTTTGTGTCCCAATTTTATTCTGAGTTTCTTTAGCTAAGCACCAATTTTGTCTTTTATAGCTTCAAATTCTATTGATTGGATCTCGTTCATTTTAATTTTGTGGGGTTTTAATGCACAAATTAAATGATAATGAACCATAAAATTTACCACACAAAATATATTTATCTAAATACAAATCGATTAAAATCGATTAAGTTAATCTCATCAGAAATAAAGTAATTTTTAAGAAAATACTTTTTAACTAAATTGGATTGATTTTTATTCATTATCATAAATTCTAACAGTAAGTTTCCCGTCAGAATTCATATGAGCTCTGTACATCCCAGGCGTGTTGAATTCCATAGATACATTCCCGTAGGCATCCATAACAACTACTCCTCCATCTCCTCCTAAATCTTCAACTTTTTGAAGTACTTGTTTTGACGCTTCTTTTACACTTAAACTTTTGTACTCTACTAAAGCTGCAATATCATGAGCTACTACCGATCTGATAAAAAACTCGCCCCAGCCTGTAGCTGAAACACCACAACTTGAATTATTAGCATAAGTTCCTGCTCCAATAATTGGTGCATCGCCTATTCGCCCCCATTTTTTGTTTGTCATTCCACCAGTTGAAGTACCTGCAGCCAAATTTCCATTGAGATCTAGGGCAACGCATCCAACTGTTCCGTATCGTTGATTGTCATAAAAAAGTTGATCAGAACTATGACGGGTTGTCTTTTTATTGGTTTCTAACTCTTGAACTCGTCTCAAAGCTTTTATTCGTCTTTGAGTAATGAAATAGGATTCTGGAACCGTTTCTAAGTTTTGCTCTGCTGCGAATTGGTCTGCTCCTTCACCAGATAGTAAAACATGAGGCGAATTATGCATTACTTTAATAGCAGCGCTTATTGGATTTTTTACATGTTTAACTCCTGCAATTGCACCCGAATTCAAAGTTTTTCCATCCATAAAAGAAGCATCCAAAGCAATCGTTTCATTTGCTGTTAGAACCGCACCTTTTCCTGAATTGAAAAGCGGAGAATTTTCCATAACATGGATGGTTTTTTCAACAGCATCCTGGCTTGTCCCTCCTACTTTTAAAATTGCATGTCCAGTTGTAATTGCTTCAGTTAATTTTTTAAGGTAAGCTTTCTCCATTTCATCCGACATATTTTCTTTTAAAATAGTACCTGCACCTCCATGAATAACAATCCCAAAGGTTGGTTGTTGTTTTTCTTTTTCAGAATGACAACTTACGAATAACAAAAGTAAAGTTATGATGAAAATATTTTTCATATCGGTTTGATCTAAAATCTAATAACACCCAATATAGAAAATCCTTTTATTAAAGTTCAATAATGTTAATGGTTTTAGAAATAGTTTTACATTTAATAAATTATTTATAAAACAAATCCATGAATAAGTCTTTAGAAATATTGTTGAGTAAGTTGGGAATTTCTAAAAATCAATTGGGCTGCTCCTCGGGCGCTGAATGGTTTGCCAAAGGTGAAATAATTAAAAGTTTTTCGCCTGTTGATGGTCAAGAAATTGGACAAATTCAAACCTCAACTTTTGAAGATTATGAGCAAGTACTTGAGACTGCTGAAGAAGCTTTTGTTTATTTCAGAACAATTCCTGCTCCCAAACGAGGGGAATTGGTTCGTCAGTTTGGGAATGCACTTCGAGACAAAAAAGAACTTCTGGGTCAATTGGTTTCTTGGGAAATGGGAAAATCATTACAAGAAGGCTTGGGTGAAGTTCAGGAAATGATAGACATCTGTGATTTTGCCGCTGGATTATCAAGACAACTACAAGGGACTACAATGCATTCAGAAAGACCGAACCACAGGATGTATGAGCAATACCATCCTCTTGGAATTATTGGAATTATTTCTGCATTCAATTTCCCTGTTGCTGTTTGGGCATGGAATACAGCCTTAGCGTGGATTTGTGGAGATGTTACTGTATGGAAACCCAGCGAAAAAACTCCACTCTGTTCCATTGCTTGTCAAAAAATAATTGGAACTATTTTACAAGAAAATAATATGCCCGAGGGAATTTCATCACTTTTAAATGGAGGAGCAGAAGTAGGTCAATGGATAAGTGAAGATAAAAGAATACCCTTACTTTCTGCAACTGGATCTAGTGCAATGGGAAGAAAGGTAGCTCAAAAAGTAGGAGCAAGACTAGGTAAGTGCTTGTTAGAATTGGGAGGAAATAATGCTCTTATTGTGAGCCCTCATGCCAATTTAAAAACCACACTCTTAGCAGCTGTTTTTGGAGCTGTTGGAACTGCAGGGCAGCGATGTACCTCTACTCGAAGATTAATTGTTCATGAATCTGTAATTAAACAAGTACAAGAAAAACTCATAAATACATACAAACAATTGAATATTGGAAATCCTTTAGATTCTAAAAATCACTTTGGCCCTTTGATTGATCAAAATTCTGTAGATGAATACACGAATGCCCTAAAAAATATTTCCAATGAAGGTGCTGAATGGTTGGTTGAAGGGGGTGTTTTATCTGGAGAAGAATACCCAAGTGGATGTTATGTAAAACCTGCTGTTGCAAAAGTAAATAAAGACAGTGCAATGGCTCAAAAAGAAACATTTGCACCCATCTTATACCTCATGGAATATTCTGGATCAATCGAAAATGCTATTGCTATTCAAAATGACGTAGACCAAGGACTTTCCTCTGCTATTATGACTCAAAACCTACAGGAAGCCGAAGTATTTTTATCACATTGGGGCAGTGACTGTGGAATTGCAAATGTAAATATCGGAACATCTGGAGCAGAAATAGGGGGAGCATTTGGAGGAGAAAAAGATACAGGTGGCGGAAGAGAAAGTGGATCAGATGCATGGAAAGTTTATATGAGACGCCAGACAAACACAATAAATTATTCAGATGAGCTTCCTCTTGCTCAGGGAATAAAATTCAATTTGTAGCTTTAGTTTCATTATATTTACATAATAAAACAAGAAGCATGTATACCCTTTTAAAAACCGCTCACTCCTATTGGGCTTTCATCGTTTTAATACTTTTAATTTTTGCAATTGCAAACGCTTTTTTTGGAATCGTAAAGAAGAAAACTTTTGACTCTTCAGATTTCAGACGCTCATTATTTGTTCTCATAAGCTCTCATATTCAATTACTGATTGGACTAATTCTTTATTTTGTTTCTCCATGGTTTGGGAAATGGGCTGCATCAGATATGGGAGTGATGAAAGATTCTCAAGCACGCTTATACCTTGTAGAACATCCTATTACAAATCTTTTGGCAATAATACTGATCACTATGGGTTGGTCAATGCACAAAAGACAATCTTTAGATGCTAAGAAATTTTCAAGAATTGGAATATTCTATTTTCTTGGACTCGTTCTACTCCTATCAAGAATCCCCTGGAATACTTGGTTGTAAATATATTTTCTGATAATCATTCATAGCATACTGAGTTTTTTTTATGATCACAACCAAAAGACCAGAATTCAAGCACATCATCCTAAAGAACAAGCTAAAAGTAGCTGTTCTTGGAGGAGGAAGTTGGGCAACAGCTCTAATCAAAATTCTTATGGTAAACAAACGCAGTTTAGGATGGTATATGCGTAGTGAAAAGAACAAAGAATTTATTGAAAGAAACCAGCATAACCCAACTTACTTAACCTCAACAACCCTCAACACCAAGCGGCTTAAAATAAGTACAGATATTAATTTTGTAGTCAAAAGAGCAGACATTGTAATTGTTGCCATTCCATCTGCTTTCATAAAAGAAGAGTTTTCAAAACTTCAAATTTCTTTGAAAAACAAAATTGTTGTCTCTGCAGTTAAAGGAGTAATTCCAGAAAACATGAAAATTCCCGTGACTTTTTTTCAAGAAGACTTTGGGGTTCCACTAGATAGAATAGGAGTGATTTGCGGCCCCTGTCATGCTGAAGAGGTTGCGATGGAAAAACTTTCTTATTTAACCGTTGCATCTCAAAATCAAACATATGCCAAATGCATTGCGGCTATACTCAAAACAAAGTATATTCGAACTAAAGCTTCGAATGATATCATTGGCACTGAATATGCAGCAATGCTCAAAAACATTTATGCAATAGCAGCTGGAATAGCCCATGGTCTTGGTTATGGAGATAATTTTCAAAGTGTATTGATGAGTAATGCTATTCGCGAAACAAAGCGCTTTATAAAAGATGTACATAAAATGAAACGTAACATCAATAATTCAGCTTATCTGGGAGATTTATTGGTGACAGGCTATTCTGTATTTAGCCGGAACAGGACCTTTGGAAATATGATCGGAAAAGGATACACCGTTAAAGCTGCACAACTAGAAATGAGTATGATTGCCGAAGGTTATTATGCATCTAAATCTGCACGTATTATCAACTCTGAGTTCAGAACACAAACACCAATCATTGAAGCTGTATATTTAATTCTTTATGAAAGAAAAAACGCTCAAAAAGTATTTGACAAGTTGGTCAAAAAGCTTGACTAAAGTGTTGGCTTGAGTTGGTTTAAGAAACGAATATCATTTTGAAAAAACATTCGAATATCAGTTACTTGATACAACAACATTGCGATTCGCTCAATTCCCATACCAAATGCATAGCCCGAATACTCTTCGGGGTCAATGCCGCAGTTATTAAGAACATTAGGATCAATCATTCCACAACCCATAATCTCGAGCCATCCTGTGCCTTTTGTTATTCGATAGTCAACCTCTGTTTCTAATCCCCAAAAGATATCAACCTCAGCACTGGGTTCAGTAAAAGGAAAATAAGAAGGTCGCAATCGAATCTTTGATTTTCCAAATAAGGATTTTGTGAAATAACTCAAGGTTTGTTTCAAATCTGCAAAAGAAACTTCTTTATCGATGTACAGACCTTCAACCTGATGAAAGATACAATGTGCTCTTGCTGATATTGCTTCATTACGAAATACCCTTCCCGGAGAAATTGTTCGGATAGGCGGTTTATTATTCTCCATGTAACGCACCTGTACCGGGGAAGTATGGGTTCGCAACAAAATATTGGGGTCTGTTTGAATAAAAAATGTGTCCTGCATATCACGTGCAGGGTGATATTCTGGTAAATTCAGTGCTGTAAAATTGTGCCAATCATCTTCTATCTCAGGTCCTTCCGAAATGTTGAATCCTATTTGAGAAAAAATATCTACAATACGGTTTCGAACTACGGTTAATGGATGTTGATTTCCCAAAGATGACGGAAAAGCTGGACGAGACAAATCTCCATAAACACCGGGACTTGAAATAGAGATTAGTTCTAACTTTAAAACTTCTATCTTATCAGAAACGGCAGATTTTAGTTGATTTAAAATCTGACCAAATTCTTTTTTTTCCTCATTAGATACTTCTCTAAATGCAGCAAAAAGTTGGTTCAAAATTCCTTTTTTACCAGAATAGGAAATTCTAAACTGCTCTATTTCTTCTGCTTCTTTAGCTTGAAATTGGGTTACTTTCTTTAAGTGTTCTTTTACGCTCTCAATCATCTTTCAAAAATACGAATTATACTATTGAATTATTCCTTTTTCAATAAAGTAATGTACTACTGCGTCTTTCATTAAGACACTTTGTTCACCTGGTTTTAGGGGGGGTAATTCCTCCACAAGCTTGAAATGTGGCCAGCTATCATCATCAAAATAATCAAACTCATAATAACCAAAAGGTTCTAAAACAGAGCAAATACCAATATGAATAATATTAACATTATCATCCTTCTTAAAACGTTTGTGTATCTGACCCAATTCTTGAATACCAATCAAATATAAAATTCCCTCAATATCTATTGTTTCTGTTTCAGAAAAACGTCCGGTCAATAAAGAGACAAGGGTTTCCCAACGCTCTTTTAGTTCTTGGTTTCTCGACGATGCTTTTTGCATGAAACAAAGATATGTGATTCCTTAATAGAGAGAAGAAAATGTGTAAAAAATCTTTATATTAGTTCAATGAACTACATTGACATCGCAATTATCGGTTTGGTTTTTTTTGGGGCTGTAAAGGGGTTCTCCAAAGGATTCATCGTTGAAGCTGCTTCACTAGTTGCACTAATCCTGGGTCTTATTGGAGCTTTATTATTTTCTTCTTCTCTAGGAACACTTTTAGAAAGATTTCTTGAACACGATCGAATTCCTCCTGCAGGAGTTCTTTTTGCTCTTACGTTTATTGCAATAATTATTGGGATTAATTTACTTGCTAAATTCTTAACTCGTATTTTAAAAATGGCCGACCTAGGTTTAATCAACAGAGTTTTAGGGGCAGTCTTCGGAGGACTAAAATTCATTCTGATCATAAGCGCGGTAATTATGATAATGGATCAGTTTCAATTTCTGTTATCCTTAATGGAAGAGGACATAATCGAAACATCTCAATTCTATGAACCTGTAAAATCCTTTGGCAACTATGTGCTGGAATGGTTTCTTGATAATAAAAAATTATTATCCAAAGAATTAGTTTAGCATTCTTAATGACGATGCTAAAACCCAACCTTCTGAGCCGTTAGCAATTTTTATTTTCTTCCACTGTGCTAGTTCATCCAGAACCTCAACTTTGGTTCCTTCATGAAGTACAAACAAGATTTCCGATCGATCATTTGGCTCCCCCCAAATATTAATTTTAGACTCAAAAACAATTCCTGAAAGCTCACTTTGAAGCTTTGTATTTCTCAAATAAGTTAAGGTAAATATTGAAATAAAAAGAAGTGTTAGAATCAAGAAAGAGGAAAAGTATACTCGTTTCCAAACTCCTTTGGTATTCCACAAATACAAAACAAACAAAAGTGCCAAAAGCCATGCAATACTTATCAGTATTTTTGACCATTGTGTCATTGTAAACCATGACAAAATCTTATTTGTAATTTGAGTGAAAATCGATTCCGGTAAAACCTCAATAGCATCAAGTGTCATGTTCCGAGCATAGGTAAGATTCGTAAGAATTTCTTTGTTTTTCGGGTCCAATTGTTTAGCCTTTTCAAAATAAAAAATACTTTCTCCAACAATTCCCAAACGATAATACGCATTGGCTAAATTAAAATATAATCCTGAGCTGTGAACTCCCACTTTCAAAACCTCTTGATATTGGGTCACTGCTTCATCATAATATCCAAGGTTGTATGCCTTATTCCCTTGATCAAAAAGTATTTTGGGGGATTGAGCAAACAAAAAAGTGCTTGAGAAAAGAAATACAATAAATAAATTATTTGTTTTCATAATTGCTTGTCCATTTTAGAGATTAGTTTTGAAGCACGATCAAAATCTTTTTGCGTACCAACCGTGGTTGTTGGAGCATATCGAGCAGCTTCACAATCCGAAAGCAACGCTATAAATTCTTTGATAACGTTTGCATCCACTCTCTTATCTTCCAATAAATTGATAATTCTGTCTTTACTGAATTCAGCTGTTTCAATATGTAGTTTTGCTTTTAAATAGTTATGCAAAGCTCGCTCTAAAGCCCCATAAAACACTTCCTTTTTTTTGAGAGTTTTCCTAGCAGAACTTAAATATTTTTTAGCCAGTCGATTAGCCATTTTTTGGCGATCGGTCACTGGGTCAATCCTTTTTGTTGATTGTGTTTTAAACCAAATTACAAATAACAATAGAAGGATAAATGGTCCCGAAATTAATAAATAAAAATTACGTTTTCCAAAAAATGATTGTGTTTTGCTGATGGGTTTCAATTCTGTTTCTAAAGCAATAAAATTAAATTGCTTGTCGTTTAGATTTGGTTTCAGAAGATTTGAAACGGGTTGATCCTTAGATGTTTTTTTGGCTAATGGACCATCGTTTACATTTACCATATATTCTTTTGAAGAAAGAGTAATATAGCTTTCTTTATTGGGATCAAAATAAGAAAATGAAACTATAGGAATCGGATAATTTCCTTGATACTCAGGTACAATTGTGTATGTGTCTTGAATACTTCCCTGCATTCCCAAAAGATTGGTTTTAATACTTTCAGCATGTTCCGGTTCATAAACTTCAAGAGCTGCCGGAACTGTAATATTAGGAAGTGAAAACAATTTTAAATTTCCTCTCCCCGAAACCTTTACGGTTGCTTGAAAAGATTCTGAGGCTTTCAACACATCTTTATTTAGACTGTAGTTTAAATCAAAACTACCAACTGCTCCCGTAAAACCTATCGGTTTATTCTTTTCCGGTAAAGGTTTAACCTTAATTGTTCTTTTACCAGCAGTAACAACTTTAGGCACCTGTCTGTTAATCCTATTTCCAAAAATATCGCGTCTATTTGAAGGAACCTGTACATTAATATTCAATGTCAAAGGCTCGATAACCAATTCTCCTGTTTTCTGGGGATATAAAACTGCTTTGCGCCATGTAACATAATTGTAGGTTTCTCCTTTGTAAACCCCTTGCTTCATTTCGAGTTTTTGAATCGGAATCAAATGGTTCCAAAAATCAGCATAACTCGGACTTTCAACTTCATTGACATTGGATATTCCTATTTGAGAAGTGTAATAAAGTTTATAAACAACTGTAAAAGCTTCATTTAAATAAGGTTTCCCGTCAGAAACCTCGGCAACTAAATGAATATTTTGATCGGCAATATAATCTGCATTACCCCCTTGATTAGGAGTTTTGACTGCTTCAGTAACCTCTACTTCAACAGGAGACGTTTTATAAATTAATCCATCTATTTTAATCGTGGCTTGTCCTATTTTGAGGGCTCCCTTTCGGGTTGCATTAAGGAAATAAGTGTAGGATCTTGAGAAAGAACGCTTACCATTGATCCATGTATTACTAGTAGATTGATTGGGACCTCCTGCAACTCGAAAGCCTTCAAATTTCGGGGGCGTAAAATTGTCGCCGTTTTTATTCATTTCAAAACTAACCTTCAATCGCTCATTTATCCCCATACGATTTTTACTCACTTTAGTTTGGAAAGTGACCTGTGCTCCTAATTGCGAAACTAGAAACAAGAGAAAGGTTGCTAAAAATATTTTTTTCAACATAAAAATTTACCAGTCTTTTTTAGTTTTGATAGGGACGGCTTTGGTTTTTTGTGCATTAACTTTTTTTTGAACACCTTTTTCCTGGTTATTCATTGCTTCTAAAAGACTCTTTACTTGCTCTGGAGATATTTGTCCTGGTTTAGGGGGAGGCAATGGTCTTTGTTTTTTATCTCCGTCTCCTTCTTTTTCTGAATTTTTTTGTTTTTTATCTCCAGATTTTTCTTTAGAATCTTCTTCAGGCTCACCTTCATCAGAATCTTCTTTTTCTTTATCTTCTCCTTCGTCTTTTGATTGTTCTTTATCTCCTTTTTTATCTTGATCGCCCTCTTTTTTTTTATCTTCTTGATCTTTTTGGTCTTTTTTATCCTCCTTATTTTGCTGATCTTGATTCTGCTTTTCTTTTTCTAACAATTCTTTTGCAAGTGCATAATTGTATCGTGTTTCTTCATCCGTTGGATTATTCCTTAAAGAATTTTTAAAAGCCTCAACTGCTTGAGGGTAATTCTTTTGTTTCATGTAAACATTCCCCATATTATGAAAAGCCGAATACTTCTCGTCTTTAGAAGTAGCGTTTTTTTGAGTTTGAAAAAACCGTTGACTTGCAGCATCATAATCTGCAATTCGATAGCTTGTGTTCCCTAAATTATGAAAAGCATCGGATTGATTTGGAGAAAGAGAAATGGATTTCCGGTATTGTGTTTCGGCCTTTATAAACTCTTCTTGGTTATGAAGATCATTCCCTTCTACAATCAAATTTTTGGATGCTTCTGTCTGACTCCAAATTACAGTTGAAGTCAAAAGAAATATAACCAGATTTAAATATTTTAGATGCATCATTAATTTTTATTCTCATTGAATAGATTTAGCCTCAAAATCCATTTTGTTTTAGTTTCAAAAAGTAAAATCTCTATCAAAAGTAACAGAAATCCTGCAATCAAAAAAGGTTGAAAGCGATCTTTGTAACTCACAAATTTTTTGGCTTCAAATTCTTTTTTTTCCATTTGCTTCAGGGTTTCTGAAACAAATTCTAATACTGCTTGAGTGTCGTTTCCTTCAACAAAACTTCCTTCTGTACTGTTGGCAATTGAAATCAACATCTCAGTATTTCGTTTGGTCATAACTACCTCCCCGTTTTCATCTTTTTTGTAAGATTCAACAATGCCATTTTTCTTTATTGGAATTGGAGCTCCTTTTTCTGTTCCAACACCAAAGGTAAATATTTTGATTCCTAAGTCTTTTGCTCTTTCAGCAGCAGCTAAAGCATTTTCTGAATGATCCTCTCCGTCGGATAAAATAAAAACAACTCGATTGGTTTGATCTTGATCATCAAAATAAGTTGCTGCCAAATCTATGGCAGCATCTATTGCAGTTCCCTGAGAAGAAAGCATGTCGGTATTCAGTGCCTGTAGGAACATTTTTGCAGCTCCGTAATCAGTTGTAATTGGTAATTGAGGAACGGCTTGTGCGGCATATGCAATAATACCTACACGATCGCTTGCCAATTGATTTAGAAGAGCAGAAACCAAGCGTTTTGCTTTTTCAATTCGGTTTGGTGCAATATCTTCTGCCAACATACTTTTAGAAACATCAATCGCAAAAACAATATCAATACCCTCTCTCTTAACTGTTTCTAGTTGCGTTCCTATTTTTGGGTTAATCAACCCTAAAATTAAACAGCTAATTCCTAAACTAATCAAAATCAATTTTAATAGAGGCTTAAAACGAGACCGCTGTGAACTTAAAACATCCATTAATTTCGAGGAAGCAAATTGTCGCTGAGTTTTTTTCTTCCAGCTTGATATCCATAAAAAACCAGTCCACAATACGGGAAGTATTGCAAAAACATAAAAATAAGTTGGTGCGTCTAATTGATACATTACTAAATGAAACTTCTAAAAATTGTGTTCTTCAATAACCACTCTAAAAAAAGAAGTGCTAATGCGATAACTACCAGCACTCTGTATTTCTCCTCGTAATTGTAATATTTAAATTCTTCAATTTCTGTTTTCTCTAATTTATTGATTTCATCATAAATATCTTTTAATTTTTTGGTATCTGTTGCTCTAAAATACAACCCACCTGTTACATCTGCTATGGTTTGTAAAAGTTCTTCATCGATTTCAACTTTTGTCAATCCATACTGAAACTTTCCATTTGGTAAAATTCCAATAGGTGCTTTTGCAGTTCCGTTACTACCTAATCCAATGGTGTAGGTTTTAATTTCGAATTCTACCGCTAATTCTGATGCAATTTTAGGATCTATGAACCCCGAGTTGTTGACCCCATCGGTCAGCAATATTATGACTTTACTTTTGGCACGACTATCTTTCAAACGGTTTACTGCAGTTGCAAGGCCCATTCCAATGGCAGTTCCGTCATTGATTACACCATCGAAATTAATGCTCTGCAGAGCGTTTTGAACAATTCTTTTATCACTTGTAATTGGTGTTTTAGTGTAACTTTCTCCTGCATAAACAACCAAGCCTATTCGATCATTCGTCCTATCATCAATGAAATCAGAAGCAACTTCCTTGAGAGCATTCAATCGGTTGGGTTTTAAATCTTGCGCTAGCATACTCGATGATACATCGATTGCCATAACAATATCAATACCCTTGTTAGTTTTAGTTCGTGTTGAAACATCTACTGTTTGAGGTCGAGCTAAAGCTAAAACAATTAAAAATAGAGAAGCTAGTCGGAGTAAGAATAAAAGAGGTTGTAAACGTGCCAAATTTGAAGTTAAGCCTTCAAACCCTTTTAGAGATGAAATAATAAGGCGAGCTTGTTGCTCTTTTCGCTTGTATACATACCACACAATCACTAGGGGGAGTAATGTCAATCCCCACAAATATTCTGGATTCGCTAATTCTATTCCTTCAAACACAGTTACAATTCTTTTAAAACTTCTAGTGATTTTATTATTCGAGCTTCAATTTGATCTCCATATCGATCCTCTTTAGGGTACAGCATTCGCAATTCGATCTGAACTTGTTTAAAGGGCAAAATGATAGAAATTAACCTGCATCGAGTGTGCTTTTCTGTAGTTGGATTCAAAAGATCCAATGTTCCAGAAAGCTTTATTACATTTGATCCATCTTTCATTTCAAATGGATCTGTATTGATCAACATATTGGTTGCCCCATCTTTTTCAAGAGATTCGATTATTCCATTAATTAAAAATTGTGCTTTTTCTTTTGTCTCTTCTTCTGTTTTTTCTTCTTTTGATTCTGATGGAGGTAACTCTACAAAAATTAACTGTACAAAAAAAGATTTCAATGGATCGCCAGATTTAAAAATTGTAACTCCTTTTGGGGATTCTCCATTTCTGACCAGAACATCCGGTGTTGAAATTAATAAAGGTGGAGTTCCGTATTGGCTTTGAATCCATTTACCGTTCATCATTAGCTTTGTTGGATATTGAAAAACGGTATCTTTAACATTTTCATATCCGTAAGTAAAAATGGCCATGATAATCCCAAATATTGCTGATCCTAAAATTCCGAGTCCCGCAATCATGAGCCGCTGTTGACGCTTTTTCTTGTTTAAGAATTTTTGATAGGCTTCGGATGCTTCTATTTCTTCCTGGGTCGGTTCGGGAAGAGCTTCTTGTGTTTTAATCACAACATCCTCAACAATATTTCTATCTCCCGTGGCGACCTCAAATTCGGGAGCTGAAAGTGCAAATTTTACTAAATCGGCATGTTCTAATACACGCTTCAATGATCGAAGGGTTTCGTTGTCCAAATCGAGTTTCCCGGAGTCTTTTAGTAATTCTAATTTTTTTAGTAACTCTCTTGAAGTACTTTCCAATGCCGTAACATTTGCTTCTTCTTCCAAATAGCGCCGAACTACTTCGGTTAACTTAGAATAATAGTCTTTGTATTCCTCCTGAAGTCTCGGACGGACTTCTTCTAATGCTTTCAATTCTAATAAAGCTCGATCAAAAGGAGGAAGTTCTCTTCTTCTCTCTTCCAATTTCTTACGAACCTTAAAGAAAACAAGCCCAAGTGTAATTAACAAAGCAACTACAAACACAGTTAAAGAAATTTGACGAATTAGCTTTTTATACCCTCGCTTTTGGGGTACTAATGGCTTGATGTCAAATAAGGGTTGCTTTAGGGTATCAACCAAAACTGTATTTATTCTAATTAAAATAGAATCTGTTATTTTGGGGATTCCGTTGATATTTATTTTCTGTTTAGGAATCCAGTAATTTCCAGAATCAAACTGAATCAACGAATACTTTTTGTTGAATAGATAATGAGATTGTGATCGCAGGGTATCCAATGGAAAATCTTCTAAAACTTCAAAAGGAGCAAAATTGGGTTGTTCAGAAAATTGTAATTGATACAAACTATCAGTTTTAATTTGGATATGAAAATTGATTTGCTCTCCAATTTTAAATTCCGTAGAATCTACAGCTATTTTTATGACTTCAAAAGTTTGGCCAACTCCACTTTTGTTGAACAGTAATACCAAACAAAAAAATAGTTTTATCGTCTTTCGCATTTTATATTCTGGCTTTAAAGTAGCCTAAAAGTTTTTTTACATAGCTTTCTTCTAAACTACAATCAAGTGTTCCTGCACCGTTTTTTCTAAAAAGGTTTTCAAAAGTATATACATGCTTCTGAAAACTCATGTAATATAAATCTCGCACTACCTTCGAAGAGGTATTGATCCATTGTGTTTTTTGAGTTTCACTATCAATCATTGGAACTAGACCGATGTTTGGCATTTCTCTTTCTCGTTTATCATACACTCGAATCCCTGTAAGGTCGTGTTTCTTCGCTGCAATTCGCAAGGTTTTTTCATATGAATTATCCATAAAATCAGAAAGCAAAAATACAATTGCCTTCTTTTTTAAAATCCCAAATAAAAACTCTAAAGCTTTACCAATATTTGTGCGTTTGCTTTGGGGATGAAATTCCAATAGTTCTCTGATGATTCTCAAAATATGGGTTCTCCCTTTTTTTGGTGGGATGAATAATTCTACTTGATCTGAGAACAACAGTAAGCCAACTTTATCATTGTTTTGAAGTGCTGAAAAAGAGAGGGTTGCTGCGATTTCAGTCAAAATTTCTCTTTTAAATTGTTTTCCTGTTCCAAAAAATTCTGACCCACTTACATCTACCAATAGCATCAAAGTTAATTCTCGTTCTTCTTCAAAAACTTTTACAAAAGGTTCATTGTATCGGGCGGTTACGTTCCAATCGATTGCACGAACATCATCTCCAAATTGATATTGGCGGACTTCACTAAAGGTCATACCACTTCCCTTGAACGTACTGTGATATTCTCCACCAAAAACATTATCGCTCAAACGACGTGTCTTGATTTCAATCTTTCTAACTTTCTTTAAAAGTTCTTTCGTATCCATGATAACAAATATTCCTTATTAAAACCCTGAGAGGATCATTTAAGGTACTTCAACCTCGTTAATAATTTGGCTTATTAGATCTTCTGTTGTAATGTTTTCTGCCTCAGCTTCATAGGTTAACCCTATTCGATGTCTGAGAACATCAAAAATCACGGCTCGTACATCTTCTGGAATTACATATCCCCTATGTCTGAGGAATGCATGACATTTTGCAGCAGTAGCTAGATTGATGCTCCCTCTCGGTGATGCTCCAAAGCTGATCAGGGGTTTTATTTTATCAAGACCATAACGATCTGGATATCGCGTAGCAAAAATAAGATCCAAAATGTACTTTTCTATTTTCTCATCCATGTAAACCATACGAACAGTGTCTTGAGCGGTTATGATTTGCTTAGGAGTTACGACAGGTTTTATTTTAGCTTGTGTGGCATTCATATTCGAACGAACGATCAACTGCTCATCTTCAATTGTGGGATAATCGATAACTGTTTTTAGCATGAATCGATCTACTTGTGCCTCGGGTAAGGGGTAAGTTCCCTCCTGCTCTACTGGATTTTGAGTTGCCATTACCAAAAAAGGTTGTTTTAATGGAAATGTGGTGTCACCAATAGTAACCTGTTTTTCTTGCATCGCTTCTAATAAAGCCGATTGAACTTTAGCTGGGGCTCGATTAATCTCATCTGCCAAAACAAAATTAGCGAAGATGGGACCTTTTTTAATGGAGAAGTCATTTTCCTTTATGTTGTAAATCATTGTTCCTACAACATCGGCAGGCAACAAATCTGGAGTAAATTGAATTCTGCTAAAATCAGCTTTTACAGCTTTACTCAATGTGTTTATGGCTAAAGTCTTTGCTAAACCAGGAACTCCCTCTAATAAAATGTGACCACGTCCCAAAAGACCGATCAACAAGCGTTCAACCATTTGCTTTTGACCAACGATTACTTTATTAATTTCTAGTTTAAGTAAATCAATAAATGCACTTTCCTTTTCAATTTTCTCGTTAATAGCGCTAATGTCTATGTTTTTGATATTATCCATAAGTTTCATTAATATTTTAGGAATACAAAAATGTGAAATTTATAAGGGAACTCTTGTTAATAATTGGTTAAAAATTGTAAGAAAAAAAACTCCATCAAATTCACTAATAACCCTAATTTTAAAATTAATTATTGATAACACATAAAATATGAGTTCATTTTCTAAAATAATTGTAGGTACAATGACTTGGGGTGTTTGGGGAAAAAATTATTCTACCTACCAAATGAGTGATCTAATAGTTGAGATTTTGTCAATGGGAATCAGTACTTTTGATCATGCAGATATTTATGGAGGCTACACTACAGAGGCTTCTTTTGGTACTGCATTTAAGCAAAGTAAAGTTGAACGATCTTCTGTTCAATTTGTAAGTAAATGTGGAATCCAACTACCAGGCACAGAGCGACCACTAGCTGTAAAACATTATGATTACTCAAAAGAACACATTGTAAAGTCGGTAGAACTTTCTCTTCAAAACCTAAATACCGATTATCTTGATGTGCTACTTTTACATCGACCAAGTCCTCTGATGGATCCTCATGAGATTGCAATAGCCTTTGAACAACTCAAAATTCAAGGAAAAGTAAAAAGCTTTGGAGTGTCTAATTTTACTCCAACTCAAATGGATCTTTTACGTACCGAAAATTTAATCGAATGGAATCAAATAGAATGTTCCTTGACCCAGTCTGAAGCAATGTTCAATGGAACTACCAATCATATGATGCAACACCAAATCGGTGCAATGGCATGGAGTCCGTTGGGGAATTATTTTAAAGATGATAATCCACAAAAAATAAGGTTAAAACCTTTGATGAAAAAAATGTGTGAAATTCACAATGCCTCTGAGGATCAAATTTTATTGGCTTGGTTGTTAAAACATCCTGCACAAATTCATACGGTTGTTGGAACAACTCAAGCCTCAAGACTAAAAGACGCGTTAGATTCCTTAAAAATAAAACTAACCCTCCAAGACTGGTTTTTACTTTTAGAAGCTAGTTTGGAACGTGAAGTACCATAATCATGTATAAAACCATTCTCATTACTGGAGCGACTAGTGGCATAGGTAAAGCTACAGCAATACACTTTGCCGCCCTTGGCGCCCGTCTAATTTTGTGCGGAAGAAGACAAGAACGCTTAAATCAATTAAAAAAAGAACTTCAGACCGAAGTCCACATTCTCAATTTCGATGTACGAGATAGAGCTGCGGTTTTTATGGCAATTGAGAGCCTTCCAAAAGCATTTGAGCAAATCGATGTACTCATAAACAATGCAGGAAATGCTCATGGGCTCGATGATGTTATCGAAGCTAGCCTAGACGACTGGGATGCAATGATTGATGGAAATGTAAAAGGAGTTATGTATGTAACAAAAGCGGTGTTACCCCTAATGACCAAACGAAAATCAGGACAAATCATTAATATTGGATCAATTGCAGGACACGAAGTATACCCTAAAGGAAATGTTTATTGCACTAGTAAGTTTGCAATTAATGCTTTTACTCAAGGATTACGAATTGACTTAAATCCAATTGGAATCCGGGTAGGTGCGGTTCATCCGGGGCTTGTTGAAACCGAATTTTCTAAAGTTCGTTTTAAAGGGGATGTCGATCGTGCAAAAAGCGTTTATAGCCAATTGGATGCCCTACAAGCTGAAGATATTGCCAATACCATCGCTTTTATGGTTCATGCTCCTGAACATATAACCATAGCCGAAATCACTGTTTTACCGACAGCTCAAGCCAATGCAACTATTTTAAATAAAAAATGAAGAAATTAAGTCTTGGGGGTAGACGTAGATTCTAAGAAAAATTATGAATTATTAGATTAATAATTTCAACAATTACAGCGAGTAATTTTTGAATAAAATAAGACATAGTATTTAAATTTAAGAATTTATTTGTTAAAAATACGGAAATCATTTAATTCAAAGATGCCATCTTTAGTGCTTTTTCCGTTTCCCGTGTATTTAAATGCACAAATAGCTGTGTCCCATAAAATTAAGGCTTAAATTTCCATGGGAGATTACATCTATAATCCAACCAATAAAAAGATGAAATTTTTAACCAATGAGCGTAATCCTTGTCCTGCAAATTTTATAAATCAATGAGTACTTTATTGAAAAAAGGGGGCGGATCGCTTGCTTACAATGATCAATGGTTTTTGTTTGACCGGTTTTAACCAGTCCGGGCTGGGTAAATAATTTAAATCCAAGGATTTTAGGGGTTAAGGTATATGATCTCATTTTTTTACGGAATCCCGAGGGGAAATACAAAGTGTATCCCTACGCACTCAAATCCGGGGAAACTCACTAAAAGGGTATTCGAATTATTTTCCTATTTATTTAATACTTGCCCAAAAACTAAACTAATAAACTATTCGAGTAAACGTAAAATAAAAGCATTTGGTGTTTCAGCAAAAGCACCTGAAAATTCTAATCCCTCTTGAATTGCTCTACTCCGTAAAGCATCGGAATGTAAAACACTGTGATATAAAACATTTAAATCTATTGTCCCCGATGAAGTCAAAAATTGGGTTCCAGCATTGTTAAATATATAAAGGTCTGGATCACTCGAATCAATAAATTCAATAAAATCAACCAGATCTAATTGTTTTTGAGTTGGTTGAGAATCTCCATAAAAAAGAGAAAAAAGTAATTGAAATTCTGTGCTGTTTTGATTTATTTCATTGATGTTAAGTCCTGAAAATAAATTCTCCCATGTGTACAAATTGTAGCTGCTTTGAGTTTCAAGGGCAACCACTCCAAGTACACCCTCATTGTATTCCGCTTGAAGACCATTCCAAAGGGCTATCCCTGCGCCAGATGATACTCCACTCAAAACTATTTTATCAGCATTTAATAAAAGATCGGATGCTATGGTTTTGATGTGGTTCAACAATATGTTTCCTTCCGAAAGTGCAGTTTGCACACCTTTACTATTTGTACTATTCAAGAAGCTGTAATTTGAATTGAAAACTGCTACGTTTTGACTTAACAGATTTTTTATGACCTCAACATAAGGTTCTTGGTAAGCATCACTTTTGTCGTTGAATAAAAAACTTCCTCCGTGAAAAAAAACTACTATTCCCCGGGCATTCCCATTTTGTGGCAGAAATAAATCAAATTTATTTCGAGCTTCGGGTCCATAAGAAAGATCTTCAAAAAACAATGAAAATTCTTCTACTGGGTTTGAAGTTGAATCTTGTTTTAAGATCAATTTTACCTTTTCCAAGTAGGTTTGTGAAGGATCATCAGAAGTGCAACTGGTCAAGAAACCTAATAAAAACAATGAAACAATTTTTTTCATACAAGTTGTACTTAGGGTATTTATTAGCATCGAATTTAGCGAATAATCCATTATTCTAGCCCTTCGGGGTACAAGAAGTTGTTGTGCGGAAAACGTTTAAGGTGAAGGTCTCGTATTGCAGCATAGCTTTGTTTTCTAAAATGTTCGATATTCTCTTTTTTTGTTGCAGAAATAAAAAGTGCATTACCATTAATTCGAGACATCCAAGTTTGTTCCCACTCTTTCAATGTAAAGTGTTTAGACGTTTTCTCGGTAACCAGGTCGTCCTCTTCAATGATCAAGGGTTCATAGGCGTCAATTTTATTAAACACCATAAGGGTTGGTTTATCTTGACTATTTATTTCAGACAAAATTAAATTTACAGATTCAATGTGTTCTTCAAAATTAGGATGAGAAATATCTACCACATGTAGCAATAAGTCGGCTTCTTGAACCTCGTCCAAGGTGCTCTTAAAAGATTCCACCAATTGAGTGGGTAATTTTCTTATGAACCCAACAGTATCGCTCAAAAGAAAAGGTAAATTCCCGATTACTACTTTTCGAACTGTTGTGTCTAAGGTTGCAAATAGTTTATTTTCAGCAAAAACTTGACTTTTGGAAATTGCATTCATCAATGTTGATTTCCCAACATTGGTGTATCCCACCAAAGCTACTCGAATAAGGGCACCTCTGTTTCCCCTTTGAGTTGACATTTGCTTATCAATTACCTGTAGTTTCTTTTTTAACAATGCGATTTTGTCTCGAACAATTCGCCTGTCTGTTTCAATTTCAGTTTCTCCTGGACCTCTCATTCCAATCCCTCCTTTTTGACGTTCCAAGTGAGTCCATAATCCCTTTAATCGCGGCATTAAATATTCGTATTGTGCCAGTTCAACTTGTGTTCTTGCATAACTGGTTTGCGCTCTTTGCGCAAAAATATCGAGAATTAAACCAGTACGATCTAGGATTTTACACTTCAAGAGTTCTTCTATATTCCTTTGTTGAGCTGGAGTCAATTCATCATCAAAAACAACTGTTGAAACCTCGTTTTCCTCCACAAAAAGTTGGACTTCCATTAATTTTCCACTTCCAATAAATGTTTTTGGATTTGGAAGTGTAATTTTTTGGGTGTATTGCTTGATTACTTCTCCGCCTGCTGTATGAGCTAGGAAAGCCAATTCTACCAGATATTCAAGAGCTTGATCTTCGTCTTGCCGAGAGGAAATAACTCCTACTAAAACTGTTTTCTCAAATACTAGTTTTTTCTTTTCTATCATATTTTAGGCTTGCCATTTTTTTAATTCCAATTTTGTTCCATCGAAATCGGCATAGGTAAAATGAGTTATCCAGTCACCAAGATTTAGATAACGTGCTTGTTCTTCAATAGTAATATCTATGGGTAAATGACGGTGTCCAAAAATATAAAAATCTCTCTTTTTTTCAGCTTGTTTTTTTTTGCAATACTGAACCAACCACTCTTTATCCTCTCCTAAAAAAACAATATCTTCGTCTCCAGAAATTATTTTATTTTTTACCGAAAAATACTGCCCCAAACGCATACCAATATCTGGATGAATCCATCGGAATAACCACTGAAAGAATTTATTGGTAAAAACCTTTTTCATTCGTTTGTATCCTATGTCATTCGGACCCAGTCCATCACCGTGAGCTACAAAAAATTGTTTCTGGTTGATCGTAAATTCCTGGGCGGTGTGATGTACTATGAAACGCAGTTCCTTTTGGAAATAATCTTGAACCCAAAGGTCGTGATTTCCTGCAAAAAAATGAATTTCAACACCTTGATCCGATAGTTCCGCAAGTTTTCCAAGAACGCGTACAAAGCCCTTTGGAACAACCGTTTTATATTCAACCCAAAAATCAAAGAGGTCTCCTAGCAAAAATAAAACTCCTACATCTTTTTGTATGTGGTTCAACCAATCCAAAAAGATACGCTCTCGGGGAGCACTACTCTGAGGGTCTGGAGCACCCAAATGATTATCGGATGCTAAGTATACTTTTTTTCCCTTGAGAAGTTTCATAAACAGCAGTTAATACATAAAGATACAGAAAACAGTTTATCCAATGGCTTGTTCTAAATCTTCAATTAAATCTTGTGAATCTTCAATTCCTACACTCAATCGAATTAGCGAATCAACCACACCACTTTTTACTCGTTCTTTTTTTGGGATCGATGCATGGGTCATGCTTGCAGGATGTCCAGCTAAACTTTCTACTCCTCCTAAGGATTCAGCAAGGGTAAAGAGTTTTAGGTTTTCTACGATTTTTATCGCAACATCAAAATCTGCCCCTTTGGGAATAAAGGACAACATCCCACCAAAATCTCTCATTTGAGTTTTGGCTATTAAGTGATTAGGATGTGACTCCAATCCTGGCCAATACACTTTTTCAATTTTGGGGTGTTTATTCAAATATTCTGCGACAATTTTTCCGTTTTCACAGTGACGTTTCATACGGACATGTAGTGTTTTGATTCCTCTAAGGGTAAGAAAACTATCCATAGGTCCACAAACTGCTCCGCTGGCATTTTGAATAAAAAACAAGCGTTCTGCTAATTTATCATCATTAACGATTAAAGCCCCTAGAACTAAGTCGCTATGACCACCAATATATTTAGTTGCTGAATGCATTACAATATCAGCTCCAAAATCGAAGGGTTGTTGAAGATAGGGTGAGGCAAAAGTGTTGTCAACTGCTAAAAGAAGTTTATATTTTTTAGCAATCGTTGATACTGCCATTATGTCAACTACATTCATCATCGGGTTAGTGGGGGTTTCTACCCAAATTAATTTGGTTTTTTTATTGACGACATTGGTTATTTCGTTGACATCACTCATTCCTACAAAATGAAATTTGATTCCAAAGCCTTGAAAAATTTTAGTAAACAAACGATAGGATCCTCCATACAAATCGTTGGTGGAAATAACTTCGTCTCCAGGTTCAAGTAACTTCAAAACTGCATCAATAGCTGCCAAGCCCGAACTAAAAGCTAAACCGTATTTTCCATTTTCAATACTTGCCAAAGATTTTTCTAATGCTTGGCGTGTAGGGTTATGGGTTCTACTATACTCAAAGCCTTTGTGACCACCAGGTGTAGTTTGAGCATAAGTAGAGGTCTGATAAATGGGTGGCATTACAGCTCCATAAGCAGGATCGTGAGATTGTCCCCCGTGAATTGCAGCAGTATTAAAACGTAATTTTTTTTTCATAAAATCTACTTAATAATTTAGCATCAAAGATAATTGATTCAGAGGATTTCTCTATATTTTAAATTCATTTAACAAAAATTGATTTTCTTTGCTCAAACAACAGTTGCTATGGATATTTTTTACTACCTCAAGAATTGTGATACGTGTAAGAGAATCATAAAAACTTTAAAACTTCCCCATTCAATCAAACAAATAAATATTAAAGAAAATCCTCTCACTCCAGAACAACTTGATGTACTATTTACAAAAACCAAATCCTATTCTGCACTTCTTAATTCTCGTGCACAGTTACTAAAAAAGAGAGGCATAAAAGCATCTGAACTTTCAGAAGAAAAAAACAAAGCCCTTATTCTTGAACATTATTCTTTTTTGAAACGTCCAGTATTGATCTATCAAGATGAAATTTTTATTGGTAATGCAGCGGTAACAATTGAAGCTGCCCAAAAAGCTCTTTGTGGATAAACGGATTCTTGCAATTTTATGTGCCCTAGGTGCAACTACAATATACGGCCTAAATCACACCATCGCCAAGGTAATAATGCCTGAATACTTAGGGGCTTTGGGATTGGTACAACTTCGAGTCGTTGGTGCTACAGCTTTATTCTGGGCCACCAGTCTATTTTTTCCTAAAGAGAAAATTGATCATGGAGATTTTATTAAAATAGGTATTGCTGCTTTTTTTGGTATGTGTCTCAATATGTTGATGTTTATCAAAGGACTCAGTTTGTCAACTCCCATCAACAGTTCAGTAATTGTAACCCTTACCCCTATTATGGTAATGATTCTTTCCGCTTTTTTCTTGAAAGAAAAAATAACGACTACCAAAGGAGTAGGAATCCTAGTAGGTTTTGGAGGAGCATTATTACTCATTCTAAATGGAAGTAATTTTAGTGTTAATGCACCCAACATTCCTTTGGGAAACTCCATGATGTTTATCAACGCACTTTGCTATGGAACCTATTTGGTTTTAATCAAACCAATGACACAGAAGTACAGCTCCCTTACTTTGATGAAGTGGATGTTTTTAGGGGGTGTATTTTTAAATCTTCCTGTTACCTTCAGCGAGTTTATCGAAGTTGAATGGAGCTCCCTTCCTTTTAAAGCAATTTGGAGAATGGCTTTTGTAGTAGTAGGAACTACTTTTTTAACCTATCTCTTAAACGTTTATGCGCTCAAAACCTTGTCGCCTACTACCATAGGTGCTTTTGTTTATTTACAGCCACTCATAGGAATAATGTTTGCTTTGTACACTGGAAATGACGCCATAGACATAATCAAAATTCTGGCGACAATACTTGTTTTCTCAGGAGTGTATTTAGTCACTCAAAAAAATAAATTAGCTTAACAGTATTGTTCTATTGTAAAAGCCACCCCATGATCATGGCTACTTAGGGTGTGGGTCTGGATGGATGATAAAATTTCTGGTTTTGCATTGGCTACCGCAACTCCCCTTCCGACCCTTTCCAGCATAGTTTGATCGTTGTAGTTATCACCAAAAGCCATTACCTCATCCATAGAGAAATTTGGATATTCTTCACTCAAAAGTTTTGACAAAGCAGAAGCCTTGTCCAATTGACTATTTGAGATTTCTAAATAAGTTTCTTTAGATCTGTAAGCATTTACCTTATTAGAACAATTTTCAGAAATAAATTGCTCTACACAATCTAATTGATCTGAATCCCCCATCGCCATAATTTTATGCGCTCCTTTCTGATCCTGTTTCCATAAAGCTAGTATATCAACTAATGGGCATACTTTTGGAGATACTCGGGTATTATTCATTTCGCGCTTCGCCCAAAAATCCATCGCTGGCACTACCCACTCATCTTGGTGGTACAAACTAAAATGCAATTTAAATTCTGGAATACAATTACAAATTGCTTGGGTTATCGAATAAGGGATCTCTGTACTTTGAATAATCTTTCTTTCCGCACCCATAACTAAAGCGCCGTTGTAAGCAATTAAAGGAGCCTCCAGAGTACCTAATTCTGACTGAAGTAAACGCATGGATTTTGGCATACGAGATGAAATCAACAAAAAAGGAATTTCTGATTTTACTCGTTGAACCGCAGCTATGGTTTGTTTAGAGAGTTGTCGATTGACGTCCAATAAAGTTCCGTCAATATCCGAGCAAATGAGTTTACACTCCATGGATTTGTTTCTTTGATTTTGCAAAGATAAATGGTTTTTTCTGCTGGAGATGTCAAACTTCAAATTAGGACAGAATCAAAAGCTCAGATTTGAATTTAATTAAACACAAAATGTAATATCTTTATCAAATAGTAATTGTATCGAAATTTAATACTCTAATTAAACCATTGTTTTGATGAATATCAATCTGAGAAACGACTTTTACATTGTTAGGCACGGAAAGGCAAAAAATAATATGCTAGGAATTGAGTCTTGCAAAATGGAAACTCAAATCCTCTAAGGGCTTATTCCTGAGGTTAAAAAAGCAGCTGAAAAAGAAGTAAAGCGATATGCCTACTTTGATTTGATTTTCTCTTCTCTTTTTAGGAGAACTCATGAAACTGCTGCATATTTTGTAAAAACTTCTCAATGTGAAATTTTTTTGACATCAGACTAGGCGATATTGGTTTAAGTGACTTCGATCATTCTTCATACGAAGCCTCAAATGAGTATTTGAAAAAATATCCTGAAAATGATTACGTTTTTCCAAATGAGGAAAGTTTCTTAATAGTACTTCAGCGACTAAAAGACTTTTTAAATGATGTCAATACAAAATACAGTGTTAAGAAAATACTTGTCGTAAGTAACGGTTTTCCGTGCGAAACGCTTTTGGACTGGGTAGCAAACAAACCCATCAGCCACTGGAATTCCTGTATACAAAAAGGAAAAGTTTTCCACTACGATTCTGGTCTTCCAATAAGGAGTCTGTTTTATCAATTCATAAAATATTGTAGTACAAGATTTTCATCTTTGTTTATTCCATAAATTCACAAAGACTCGGAACCTCAAAAAGAAAATAAATTTTAGAATTCGAAATAATACCTCATCAAAATGATGATTTCGTAATTATTCAAATGTAAATTAAAGACTTCTAAACATTATTTAAATAATTAATTACCTTAATTTTTTAAACTTTTTATAAATGTGATGGAAGAACTAGCAGAAATTGTAACAGATCAAAATAACCTAGCATTAGCTATTGACACTGTTTGGGTAGCCCTTTGTGCAGCATTAATATTTTTTATGGAAGGAGGGTTTGCCCTGTTAGAGGCAGGTTTTGTTCGTTCAAAAAATGCAATGAGCATTATTGCTAAGGTCATTATTGATGTAATTTTTGGTGGAATAGCCTTTTTTATAATTGGTTTTGGAATTGCTTACGGGTCATCAAACGGATGGTTTGCACTAGACTTTGGTATTATGGATGGTGACCTCGGTTTGGATCTTAATGTTTCCAATAAACTTTTTTGGTTCATCCAATTGGGGTTTGCAATAGCAGCTATTTCAATCGTTTCTGGAGCCTTAGCCGAACGAATGAAACTACTTTCCTACACCGTTTATGTTGTTGCTTTTTGCGCAATCATTTATCCATTAGTAGCAAATTGGGTCTGGAATCCAAATGGATGGTTAGCCTCAAGAGGATTCAATGATTTTGCAGGATCTGCCGCAGTTCACGCTATGGGTGGATTTTCAGCCTTAGCAGCCGCTATTGTTTTGGGACCACGGATCGGAAAATATCGAAAAGACGGAACAGCCAATACTATTCCTGGCCACAACTTACCCTTAGCAGCCATTGGAGGATTCATACTCTGGTTTGGGTGGTTTGGATTTAACCCAGGATCAACCCTTGGAGCTGTTGGAAATTGGGAATTGATTGGAACAGTTGTTACCAATACCTTTTTAGCCTCAGCTGGTGGTGGAATTTCAACCATGATTTACACCTATTACTCATACGGTAAAGTTGACATTACTATGGTAATCAACGGAATTTTGGCAGGTTTAGTAGCCATCACGGCTGGATGCAATGTAGTAGAACCACATTCGGCAATAATCATTGGTACTGTAGCTGGAGTTCTGGTTGACGTAGCTGTAATTTATATTGATAAATTTAAAGTTGATGACCCAGTTGGAGCAGTTGCAGTTCATGGAGTAAATGGTTTTTTTGGAACCCTCGCAGTTGGTCTATTTGCTGCTGACGTTGGCCTTTTCTTTGGAGGTGGATTTTCACTTTTCCTAACTCAATTAATTGGAGTGACAACAATTGCAGTATTTTCTTTTGTTGTAACTTTCATTTTAATGAAATTAATAGATAAAACTCTTGGCATTCGAGTTTCAAGAGAAGAGGAAATTGCAGGAATAGATGCAGCTTCTTTTGGTGTAGAATCATATTCTACTTATGAATAAATCATAAAATTTAAAATCTTTAAAAATGAAAAAAATTGAAGCAATCATAAGGCCCTCAAAACTCAAAGCAATTCAACAAGGGCTTAAAGATGTTGATATTCCTTGTTTAACTGTTTTACCTGCCTCTGGATCTGGACTGCAAAAAAGTTTTACTAAAATCTACAGAGGAACAGAACAATCTCTAACCCTCCAACAGCGTACCATGATTATGTGTGTGGTGAGTGATGAAAATCTTGATAAATGTGTAGATGCAATCCTCGAGCATGGATCTGATGGTGAGGTAGGTGACGGAAAAATATTCATTTACAATGTAGAGGACGCCATACGAATGAGTACTGGTGTTAGAGGTCATGAAGCCATACATTAGAAAAATATTTCTAAGCTAAAGGATAAAGTGTGATAATTATTTCCTGCCAATTTTTATAATAAATGTAGACACCTTTATTTCGTTTTCTAAAAAGAAATTTCATAATTTTAATTAAAATTTAATCTTATAAAATCAAAAGTAATTGATGAATAAAAATATTTTACTCGTTTTAATTGTATCACTATCTGCCTGTGGGGAGGGAAATGAAAAGAAAAAAGGTTTTGAGTACAACCGCACTCAAAAAACAAAATCCAGTAAATCTTTAAGCCAAAAAGAAACAACTCCTATTGATTTATCCAACAAAGGAATTGGACCAATAAGCAACATGAGTTTTGATGAAGCTATTGATAAAGAAATGGCTGCCATAGGTGCTGCAGCTTTCAAACAAAAGTGTACTGCCTGTCACAAACCCAAGGCTAAACTTATTGGCCCAGGAATGAATGGAATTTACGAAAGACGCTCCCCTGAGTGGGTAATGAATATACTTTTGAATCCTACAGAAATGTTAAAAAAAGATCCTATTGCCATTGCACTACTCAAAGAATACAATAACATTCAGATGCTGAATCAAAATTTGAGTGTGGAAGAAGCTCGAGCAATTGCTGAGTACTTACGAACACTCTAAATAGGAAGACAAATTTGTGTTATACTTTTATAAAGACCAAGCTCTGCCTCCAGTAGCTTCCTCTAAACTGATACACCCTTTTTGCTCTCCAGGAACAGGTGCGTAAGCTAAAACCGTTTCGCCGATCACCTCGTTATTTTTAAATGCATAAACGGCCAAACTTCTAAGGCTATTGAGCATAGAGTGTGCTACTCCTTCTTCTGGGATTGCTGACGTTCCTCCATTAGCAAGAGCCTCTGACCAAACACCAACTGCTTCTTCTCGTACCTGTTGAGTAGCTTGATCCGCTCTTAGAAAACGATTCAATTGTACGTCAACATCTTCATTGGTAATCTCAGATACCGTTGTTTTAGCAGAAGTTTCGAGAGTTAATTTTGAAATAACGGGAAGTGCTATTTGAGCAAACTCACGATCTTCTGGACTTGCAACATGTGCCATAAAACCATCCATGAATTGCGAAATATTCAATTCATTTGCTCCTGGAGTTTGTGTTTTCGGTAATATCACATCAACAATTTTACCTACAAGTTCAGCTTGTTGAGGGGTGAAAAATTCAGGAGTCCAATTAGCTTGAGTAGTTTGACAACTTTCAAAAAGGCTCACCACTGTTGAGCTAAGGGTAATTGCTCCAAATGAGAGTCCTATGTTTTTTAATGCGGTTCTTCTTTGCATGATTAAGGCTTTTAAAGGTTCATTTTTTTTAATTCTCTTACAGCAAAGTCAACTGCTCTTGCTGTCATTGCCATGTAGGTTAGGGATGGATTTACATTTCCTGCAGAAGTCATTGCAGCTCCATCGGTAACAAAAACGTTTGGTACCTCGTGCAACTGATTATTTCCATTCAAAACCGAGGTCTTGGGATCGCGACCCATACGTGCGGTTCCCATTTCATGAATTCCGAGACCTAAATGGTAATCATTGTCCCAGCCACTCACATTCTTAAACCCTGCATTATCTAACATCTCCATAGCTTGTTCTTGCATATCTTTACGCATGTTCAACTCATTTTCACGAAGGTTTGCATCAAAGGTAACCGTTGGAAGGTCCCATTGATCGAGATTGTCATAATCCAAGGTCATTTTATTATCGTGATAGGGTAAAACTTCCCCAAAGCCATTCAATCCAATTGTCCAGCCTCCGGGGTTGAGGATTGCTTCCTTGAATTCAGGGCCATAAGCCATTTCTTTAACATTTTCTGTCCAAGAACCCCTGCTTCCCCCACCTTGATAACCATAGCCTCTCAAAAAGTCCTTTTGATTGGTTGTGCCTCCAAGGTTTCTAAATCGTGGAATGAAAACTCCATTGGGTCTTCTTCCTTTGTAGTATTGATCCTCATAACCCTCAACATCAGCTTGTGCACCAACCTGAAAATGATGATCCATAATGTTATGTCCTAATTCCTCTGATGCATTTCCCATTCCATTTGGAAAAGCTGCAGATTTTGATTGCATTAAAATTGCTGTACTGGCAACTGTGGAGGCACACAAGAAAATAACTTTAGCTTTAAATTCAATGGTTTCTTTAGTAATTGAATCAATTACCCGTACCCCAGTTGCTCGCTTAGTCTCAGTATCATAAAGTACTTCGTGCACTACCGAATTTGTTCTCATTGTCATATTACCAGTAGCTTCAGCCATTGGAAGTGTAGAAGAATTACTGCTAAAATATCCTCCAAATGGACATCCTCTAGAACAGCGATTTCGGTATTGGCATGAAATTCTTCCTGCACCTGGTTTGGTCCCCTCTGTAATATGAGCAACACGTCCTATAGTTAATAATCGATCATCATATTTTTCAGCAATAGATCCTTTTAGCTGGTCTTCAACACAAGTCAATTCCATGGGTTTCAAAAACACACTATCTGGTAATTGAGGTAAATTCAAACTCTCACCACTAATTCCTACATGACGTTCTACATAACTGTACCAAGGTTCAATGTCTTTATATCTGATGGGCCAGTCTACCGCAATACCTTCTTTAGCATTGGCTTCAAAATCCACTTCGCCTCGACGGTAACTTTGTCTTCCCCACATCAGAGATCTTCCTCCAACGTGATAACCACGACACCAATCGAATTGCTGAGTCTCGTTGTAAGGATGATCAACATCATCTACAAAAAAATGTTTGGTAGATTCACTGGTTGTGTATCCGGTCCTACTTTGTTTGGGTTGACGTTCTCTTGTCTCTTGAGTAATCACATCACCGTTAGGGAAATCCCAAGGATCTTTGTTCATTGTTGGGTAATCATCAATATGTTTGACATCTCTTCCTCGCTCAAGAACAAGAGTTTTTAATCCTTTTTCAGTCAGTTCTTTTGCAGCCCATCCGCCACTTATTCCTGTTCCAACGACGATGGCATCGTACTCAGTGATATTATTATTTATGCTCATTAAAGATTTTTTTATTACATTAAATATATAAACTATGTTTGTTAATATGATATATTTTTGAATAGATTTAAAGATAATATAAATTTAAAAGGTTTTCGTTTTAAAAAAACGCACTCCACAACCATATTAATACATTATAAAAACGTTTAGTGTTAGATTGAATAATGATTTAAATAAAGAAAGTAAAAATGGATTCAAATCATCTGCAATTTACTTAAAAACAATCATCTAAAGTTAAAAAAATACCCTATGAAAAGAAGAAATTTTATCACCAAAAGTGTATTTACAGGATTAGGATTAAGTGCAGTTGGTGCAAATGCGTTCAATAATCTAAACCTCGTTTCAAATCCATTGGGATCAGGGTTGATCACCAATCCTTTTTTTAAATTATCTCTGGCACAATGGTCTTTGAACAAAGCCATTCGCTACAAAGGAATGAATCCATATGACTTTGCGGCTAAAGCAAAAGAATATGGTTTTGAGGGACTGGAGTATGTAAGTCAACTTTACACAGACGTTACAAAATCAAAAAATCAAGCTGCTGCCCTCATCAAGTTTATTGAAAAAAACAATAAAATTGCGGCAAAGCATGATGTTGAAAATCTTTTAATTATGATTGACGGAGAAGGAGATCTTTCAGTTGCTTCTGCTTCTGAACGTAAAAAGGGAGTAGAAAATCATTACAAATGGGTAGAAACTGCGGCAGCCTTAGGTTGTCATTCCTTACGAATCAACCTTTTTGGTGTAACTGATCGAGATGCTTGGGTAGAAAATTCTTCTGAAAGCTTAACAGCTCTTGGAAATTATGCTGCAAAATACAATATCAATATTATCGTTGAAAACCACGGGTATTTATCTTCCGATGCTGGACTTCTAATGCAAGTTCTCAACAATGTAAACCTTCCAAACTGTGGTTCACTCCCCGACTTTGGAAATTTTTGTTTGGAACGAGAAGGAGGAGCCCGCTGGGATGCCAAATGCGTCAAAGAATACGATCGATATCAAGGGGTAAAAGAATTGATGCCACGAGCCTTTGCGGTAAGTGCAAAATCCCATGATTTTGACGCAGAAGGAAAGGAAATTTACACCGACTACAAACGAATGCTTCAACTCGTCAAAAATGCGAACTTTAATGGCTATATTGGGGTTGAATATGAAGGTAATGTTTTGAGTGAAGAAGAAGGGATTATCGCTACAAGAGACTTGTTGATCAAAACTGCTCAAGAATTAAGTTAACAAAATTCAAATTTATGAGAATTAAAACAAAATTTCAACTATCTCTTATGATGTTCCTCCAATTTTTTATTTGGGGAGGGTGGTTCGTAACCCTTGGAACTTTTTTGGGAAATAATTTAGGAGCTACAGGAGCTGAAACTGGAATGGCTTTTTCAACACAATCCTGGGGCGCAATAATTGCTCCTTTTTTTATAGGTTTAATTGCAGATCGATATTTTAATGCTGAAAAGATACTAGGAACTTTACACCTAATAGGTGCTGTCCTGATGTACTTTATGTCACAAGCTACTTCATTTGAGGCTTTCTATCCATTAGTATTTGGGTATATGGTTGCCTACATGCCTACCCTTGCTTTGGTTAATTCAGTATCCTTTTTTCAAATGAAAGACCCAGCAAAAGAATTTTCATTCATTCGAGTTTTTGGAACCATTGGATGGATTGTTGCTGGATTGGTTATCAGTTTCGTATTCCATTGGGACTCTACAGAAGCTATTGGCGCAGGTGCTTTGAGCAATACCTTCACGATGGTTGCAATTGCTTCCTTGATTTTGGGAGTGATTAGTTTTACACTTCCAAAAACACCTCCCTCCACACCCGATGGAAGTGGAGTAAATATTTCAGATATCTTGGGATTAGATGCCCTAAAACTTCTTAAAGATCGTAACTTTTTGATGTTTTTTATTACCTCTATTCTGATCTGTATTCCTCTGGCTTTTTACTACCAACAAGCCAATCCTTTCTTGGTTGAATTGGGTATGGAAAATCCTACTGGAAAAATGACCTTAGGTCAAGTAAGTGAGGTACTCTTCATGCTTTTACTTCCTTTTATCTTTAAAAAATTTGGGTTCAAAAAAACACTACTCATAGGGATGTTAGCTTGGGCTGTCCGATACAGCTTATTCGCTTATGGAAACGCAGGAGAACTTTCTTTCATGTTGATTATTGGAATAGCCTTGCACGGGATTTGTTACGACTTTTTCTTTGTGTCTGGACAAATTTACACAGACTCCAAAGCAGGTGAAAAAATAAAAAGTGCAGCACAAGGACTGATTACCCTAGCGACTTATGGTGTTGGAATGTTAATTGGATTTTGGGTTGCTGGAAAAATATCAGATCAATACATTTTTGCCGACGGAATGCACGATTGGGAAATAATTTGGATGCTTCCTGCGATATTTGCTGTTGGAGTTATGTTGCTGTTTATGCTAATATTTAAAAATGAGGTTATTGAACTTAAAGAAGAATAAAATTGAGAAATAAAATACGTTTAGGAATTTTAGGAGGGGGCGGGGACTCCCTTATAGGAGTTGTACATCGAATTGCTTCGAACATGTTTGATCGCTTCCAATTGGTAGGAGGATGTTTCAATCCAAACCCAAAAGAAAACAATGCATTTGCAAAACACATAGGAGTTCCGCTGAATCGAACTTATGATAGTTTTGACATCCTCATCGAAGAAGAACTAAAGCTTCCTGTTGAGCAACGCATGGAAGTAATTTCAGTCTTGACTCCAAATTTTTTGCATTTCCCAATGGCAAAAAAACTTTTGGAAAACGACTTTAATGTCATTTGTGAAAAACCGCTGACTACAACCTATATAGAGGCACTAGAGCTAGAGGCTCTACAAAAAGAAAAACAAACTGTTTTTGCCGTAACCTACACTTACACTGGATATCCAATGGTTCGCCAGATGAAAGACATGATTCGAAGAGGGGTATTGGGTCCTGTTCAAAAAGTAGACCTCCAATATTACCAAGGGTGGATCAACCCAATAATTCACGATCTCGAAGAACGAGCTAAGGTATGGCGTTTGGATCCAAAAAAAGGAGGAGCCAGTTGTTGTATTGGGGACATCGGTACACATGCTTTTGATATGCTCGAATACGTAACTGGAATGGAAGTAAAACAACTTCTCGCAGATTTAAATACGCTTTATGGTAATAATCCTCTGGATGTCGATGGAACCGTTTTGGTGAGAATGTCAGAGTATTGTAAAGGGGTTATTCGAGCAAGTCAAATTGCTACGGCTGAGGAAAACAATTTTAGCGTTCAAATTTATGGAAGCAAAGGAAGTTTGAAATGGGAACAAGAAAATCCAAATAGACTTATCTATTTAACAGAGGATAAACCTATGCAAGTTTTAAAACCCGGTCACGGCTACCTCTCAGAATTTGCAAAAGAAAGCAGTAAAATTCCACCCGGTCATCCGGAAGGTTTTTTTGATTCTATGGGGAATATTTACAACGGTGTTGCCAAAGCTTTACGAAACGAAAAACATGATGAAGGAGCCTACCCAACAATACATGCAGGGGTTCGTGGAATGCTCTTCATAGAAAAAGTATTAGAGTCCCATTCAAAGGATAATACATGGGTAAATTTATAAAATACTAATTCATGAAAACAGTTAAAGGACCTGCTATCTTTTTAGCACAATTTGTAGACCAAGAAGCACCTTTTAACTCCCTGGATGGGATGTGCAAATGGGCTGCAAACTTAGGATACAAAGGAATACAAATCCCAACATGGGAAACCTTTCTGATAGACTTAGACAAAGCTGCCGAGAGTCAAACATACTGTGATGAACTCAAAGGAAAAGTCAATTCATATGGACTAGAGATTACCGAACTTTCAACCCACTTACAAGGACAATTAGTTGCTGTTCACTCGGCCTATGACCTGATGTTCGACAACTTTGCACCGGATGATTTTAAAAATAACCCAAAAGCAAGAACGCAATGGGCTGTAGAAACTGTAAAAAAAGCAGCCATTGCAAGTCGCCGACTAGGACTCGATGTATCAGCTACTTTTTCAGGCTCACTTCTTTGGCACACCTGGCATCCATGGCCTCAAAGACCAAAAGGTTTAGTTGAAATGGGGTTTGAAGAACTCGCAAAGCGATGGTTACCCATCTTGGACGTGTACGAAGAAAATGGGGTCGATTTATGTTACGAAATTCACCCGGGTGAAGATCTACACGATGGGGTTACTTTTGAACGCTTTTTAGAAGCTACTGGAAATCATAAAAGAATAAATATCCTTTACGACCCAAGCCATTTTGTATTACAACAGCTCGATTACATAACTTACATCGACCATTACCATGAATTTATAAAATCCTTCCACGTTAAAGATTCAGAATTTAAACCCAACGGTAAAAAAGGTGCTTTTGGTGGTTATGGGGATTGGATTGATAGGGCTGGAAGGTATCGCTCTCCTGGAGATGGACAAATCGATTTTAAAACCATATTTTCAAAACTTACAGAATACGGCTGCGATGTTTGGGCGGTAATGGAATGGGAATGTTGTATCAAAAGCCCAGAGCAAGGAGCTCGTGAAGGAGCGCCTTTTATAAAAAACCACATCATTGAAGCTACCCAAAAAGTTTTTGATGACTTTACAGGAGGGTCCACAGATCCGGAATTTCTTAAAAAAATACTTAATCTTTAATCTAAATCTATGAAAAATTTAGTCCCTGTCCTTTGTCTTTCTTTAGGGCTAATTTCTTGTCAAGCTAACCCCAAAAAAAGGAAAAATATTGAACCACAAAAAATACAAACTGTAAAAGTCACTAAAGAATGGACTTCGCTATTTGATGGGAAAACCCTGAACAGTTGGCATCAATACAATGGAGAAGGAGTTGGTAAACAGTGGACTGTTGAGGAAAGTACAATGGTCTTTAATCCAGAAGAAAATAGGAATTATGGTGAAGGAGGTAGAAACATCGTCACCGATAAGGAATACACTAATTTTGTTTTATCGATTGAATGGAAGATATCGGAAGGTGGCAATAGCGGTATTTTTTGGGGGATTAGAGAGAGCAAGGAGTTTGGGGAACCCTATTTAACTGGTCCTGAAATCCAAATACTCGATAATGATCGACATCCTGATGCACTAGAAAATCCAAAATACCATCAAACTGGGGCACTTTATGATATGGTTCAACCCACATCAGATGTATGTAATCCGGCTGGGGAATGGAATCATATTGTGTTGACGATAAATCATAACACTAACAAAGGGAGTGTAGTATTGAATGAGATAGAAATTGTTGCTTTTGCATTACACGGACCTGAATGGGATTCTCTTGTTAAAGCATCTAAATTTGGTAATAAAAAAGCTTCAAACTATTTAGAGGCTCCAAAGTTTGGGACATTTCGAACTGGTAAAATTGGTTTGCAAGATCATGGAGATCAAGTTTATTTCCGAAATATAAAAATTAAAGAATTGTAGCAACTGTATGATTACATCAATGACCGGGTTTGGGAAAAGTGAAACTTCTATTTTAAATAAAAAAATTACGGTTGAAATCAGAACCCTCAACAGTAAAAATATTGATTTAAATATTAGATTCCCTAATGTCTTTAAAGGATTAGAGCCTCAACTAAGAGGTTTTGTCAGTGATCAATTGAATCGAGGAAAAATAGATGTTTCTGTTTACATAGAAACCGATGATGGTAGTTCCAATACTTCAAGCCTAAACAAAGTGGTTGTAGATAATTACATTGATCAGTTAAATCAAATTTATCAGGGTGATCGTATGGAGCTTCTCAAGATGGCAGTTCGTTTGCCAGATGCACTAAAAACAGAAAAAGAAGATTTAAAAAAAGAGGAAAAAGAAGCACTCCTTAGTGTTTTTTCACAAGCACTTTTACAAGTAAATGATTACAGAAAAAATGAAGGAGCTGCAATGGAAAAGGATTTCGATCAACGTTTAGGAGTATTGGAAAAACTGCTAAAAGAAGTTATCAAAATTGATCCTGAGCGTAAAGTGAAAGTGAAATTAAAACTTCGAAACTCAATAGAGCAATTGAATGTAGAGATCGATCAAAACCGACTGGAGCAAGAATTGATTTATTACCTTGAAAAATATGATATTACTGAAGAAAAAGTTCGGTTAGACAATCATCTTTCATACTTCAAAGAAATTATGAATCAAGATGAACCCAATGGGAAAAAACTTGGCTTTATTTCACAGGAAATTGGACGTGAAGTCAATACCATTGGATCGAAAGCAAATCATTCTGGACTCCAAAAAATTGTAGTTCAAATGAAAGATGAACTCGAAAAAATAAAGGAACAGCTTCTCAACGTACTCTAAATGAAAGAAGGTAAGTTATTTGTCTTTTCTGCACCTTCCGGCTCCGGTAAAACAACTCTTGTAAAGCACCTTCTTTCTGAAAATTTACCCTTAGGGTTTTCTATTTCTGCTACTTCTCGAAAACCTCGTGGTAAAGAAAAAGATGGTGTTGACTATCATTTTCTATCTTCATCTGATTTTCAAAATAAGATCAAAGAAAACGCCTTTGTTGAGTATGAAGAAGTTTACAATGGAGTTTTTTATGGAACTCTAAAATTAGAGTTAGAACGCTTATGGGCTCAGGGGAAACATGTCCTTTTTGATATTGATGTAAAAGGTGGTGTAAACATTAAAGAACAATACCCTCAAAACACTTTAGCGTTATTTATTCAACCACCCTCAAAAAAAATATTAGAAGAACGTCTGCGAAGAAGAAGTACAGAAAGTGAAAAAAACATTCAAATGAGATTGGCAAGGACAGAACAAGAAATGAGCTTTGCAGTTCATTTTGATTCTGTTATCATAAATGATGACCTTGAAACAGCCAAAAAAGAGGTAGTTAGTCAAGTTCGAGAGTTTATCGATTCATAGCCAAATCACTATCTTTGTAGTATGAAAAAAATTGGGCTCTATTTTGGTACCTTCAACCCGATTCACATTGGTCATCTTATTCTGGCGAATCATTTCGCAGAAACAACTGATTTGGATGAAATTTGGATGGTTATTACTACCCAAAATCCATTCAAAAAAAAAGATTCAATCTTAGACAACCACCACCGTTTGGAATTAGCGTACAAAGCCACTTTCGATTATCCAAAACTAAAACCTTCAAATGTTGAATTTGGACTTCCTACTCCCAACTACACCATAAATTCATTGGTTCATTTAGTCGAAAAACATCCAGAGCATCAATTTGCTCTCCTTATGGGAGAAGATAATTTAGTTGGTTTCCCAAAATGGAAAAATTATGAATTAATCATAGAACATCATGAGCTTTATGTTTACCCCAGAAAAACAAATCGAGTAATTCCAGAGCAATTCAAAAACCATCCAAAGATAAATCTAATAGACGCACCCCAAATAGAATTGTCATCATCTGCTATTCGAAAAGCAATCAAGAAAGAGCAAAATGTTCGTCCCTTACTCCCACCTGAAAGCTGGATTTACTTAGATGAAATGAATTTTTACAAATAAGATTATTTCAGTTAAAGCATTTATTGATCAATTCCTTCGTGAGACTTTCCCTACTCCACTTCTCAATTTCTGGAAATATGTTTAGAAGTGTTCCCTCATGCTTAACTATTTGAGAAATAAAAGAAAATATACCATCCAAATCATTTGAATCCAACATAACAGCACAACTCCCTTTATAAATAAATTTTGCTGCTTCAGAGTTTGGATCTCCCAAAGAAAGTATGGGTCTTTGTGATGCTATGTATTCTAATAACTTCCCCGATATCATCTGCATATTGGTACCATCGAAGATAAAGTTTAACAACAGATGTGCACTTTTCATTATTGCTACTGCTGCTGCGTGATCCAGATAACCGTAATAAATAATTTCCACATTTGGTAAACCAATGCGAATCTCCTCTATTATTCTTTCAGAAATATTTCCTGCAAGAGAGAAACGAATAGGTCGATCTCCATTGAGTTTTTGTAATGCTTTCATTATTGATGGATAAGCTTGTTGCTGGGTTAACAAACCTGTGTAGACCAGATGAAAAACATCTTCTGGCGGATAAGCTTTTGAGCTGGCCATTAGCTCGGAATCAAAACCGTTGGGTATGGCAAAAAATTTTTGGTCTGGTGCTTTTCGTTTTAACCTTTGATGCAAGTCTCCCGCTAGAGTCGTGATAACTCCATTAGCCTTTTGAAGAACATTTTTTTCTAATTGGGCATCTTTGGCTTCACTGCTTTGAGACCGTTGCATTTGTTTGTTGTAAAAAACATCCGTCCAAGGGTCTCGAAAATCTACCCACCAATTTATCTCAAATTGGTTACTGAGTTCTAATCCTATCAAATGGGTAGAATGTGGAGGACCTGTGGTTATTAGGTGAGTTATTTTTTCTTCTATCAATATTTTTTGTGCAGCTTTAATCGCAAAGGAAACCCAGCCTTTTCGGGCATCAGGAATAAAGAAATTACCTCGGACATAGGCGGCTAATCTTCCGAAAAAACTCTTTGTAGCTAATTCTCCCTGGGGGATTCCTTGATGACTACTTCCAGAACTTAGCCAAGAATACAAACGCAACGGTTCACGAGTACTGGTCTTAATAACTCTAATATTCTTAACTTCTTCCAACAGGCTAAAGTCAATTACAGGATAAGATGCTTGCTTTTCATCTACGGTAATAACAATGGGTTCCCAACCCAAGCGCTTCAAATATTTAGCAAAATACATCCATCGTTGAACGCCCGAACCACCTGAGGGTGGCCAATAATAGCTTAAAATCAAAATTTTCTTCTGGATACCCAAATTCAACTTTTATTGAACAAGATACTAAATCTTTTAAGCTTCCTCAGTTTTGAATTCGTCGATATCGAATATGAGAGGATGTGTAAGATCTAACTTCAAACGCAGGTTCCTCGGGTAAATTAGATGGGTAATTAACTCATCGATTGAACGAATAATCAGTTCAACCGAACCCTGAATTAATGGAATATCAGAAGTATCTATCTGTCCAGATGGATTGTAATTAGATCGAATCAGTCGATCTGAAGTAAGTAAGTGTGTGCTGTCATTTTTTTTGTGAGTTCATAATCAAGAACATAGTAAAATTGACTTTGAGAAGAGGCGTCATCAAAAACAACTATTTCGAGCTCATCGGATTGAAAGATAAAATCCGTTTTTCCATTACATCCTTCTACATAACTTGTTTGAATACAAGGGAAAGTAACAAACCGTTAGAACTTTTGGTTGTAATCCCGAGTTCCGATAAAACTTAAAGGCTGTTCTTGAGGCAGTTCATTTTCGGTTTTACAACACAGAAGGAAACAAAAAATCAAGAAAAATAAGTAGCGCATTTGTAAGTAGATTTAGAACTTCAATTTAGCTTTTATAAAGGGGAACAGACGAGCAGGCTTCACCATAAAACAGACTTTTTGCAACAGGTTGAAGCTTTTGAATGAGTTGAACGAATGCAGCCTCTGGAACTTCTTTGCCAGAACAACCCTTAACTATGATCGGTTTTCCCTCAAAAGGAGTTAAATCAAGGTTTGTTATGGCTTGACTAAAAAGATGCTTTTCTAAATCTTTGATGGAACCCCAAACTATTTGCTCAGCCACTTGGCTCAATTGAACTGTTACCAATAGGCTGGCCCAAGCCGGAAGAATTGCATCTGTTTTACAGTTCATGGCAATATAATTTCCGCGGTATTGATTCCACTCGTGGTTCTTGATTGTGGTCCTAAATTCTTTTTCTCGTAAAATAAACCCTTGATCTAGCCACTGACTTAAATCGATTTCCAAAAGGACTCCTTTGGGGTACAACTCTTCTATATCAAAAGTTACAAGGGCACTTTGTGCAACTTTGTTTACGATTTCATCTTTCATGATTATTCAATTAGAGAAATCCCAGTTCTAATTTAGCTTCCTCACTCATCAAATCTTGAGTCCATGGCGGATCAAAAGTAATTTCAACCTGAGCATCATTTACATCATTAATCGATTTTACTTTTTCTTCTACCTCAACCGGAAGCGTTTCAGCAACAGGACAGTTTGGTGTTGTCAGAGTCATCAATATCTTGACGTCTTGATCTTCATTTACAAAAACATCATAAATCAGTCCCAATTCATAAATGTCTACTGGGATTTCTGGGTCAAATATAGTTTTGAGAACCTTAACAATTTTTTCTCCTAAGTCTAAATTATCTGTGGTATTTTCTGACATAATTAATTGAGTTGTGTTTGAAACGCAATGGCGTACATTTTTATTTGCTTGATCATCGAAACCAAACCATTTGCACGGGTTGGAGATAAATGCTCTTTCAATCCGATTTGATCGATAAAATCGGTTTCCGCATCCAAAATATCTTTGGGATGCTGATTTGAGAACACTCGAATCAAAATTGCAATAATTCCTTTGGTAATGATCGCATCACTATCGGCTGTAAATTCTAATTGATTGTTTTTTAACTCTGCATGAACCCATACTTTACTTTGACATCCTTTGATTATGTTATCATCTGTTTTAAACTCTCCTGCAATTAAAGGAAGGGATTTTCCCAAATCGATCATATGTTCATAGCGTTGCATCCAGTCTTCGAACATTGCAAACTCTTCGATAATTTCTTTCTGTATTTCTTTAATGTTCATAACACTCAAAGATAAAGTATATTATTTCAACATTTGAATTGCCTTTTTCAATCCCTTGATCATGGTGTCAATTTCTTCCTTGGTATTGTAAAAAGAAAACGAGACACGAACAGTTCCAGGAATTTTATAAAAATCCATAATGGGTTGTGCACAATGGTGACCCGTTCGAACAGCTATTCCCATTTTATCTAAAATACTACCAATATCGTAGGGGTGAATTTCACTTACATTAAAAGAGATTACAGCTGTTTTTTCGGGTGCTTCCCCATAAATTTTCACTCCATCAATTGCTTTGAGCTGTTTTGTTGCATAAATCAAAAGTTTTTGTTCGTAAGCTGCGATCGTTTCAAAGCCAATCCCATTCATGTAGTCTAATGCTGCGCCAAATGCAATTCCTCCAGATATATTGGGAGTACCTGCTTCAAACTTGTGTGGTAAATCAGCATAAGTGGTTTTTTCGAAACTGACTTCAGCTATCATTTCACCTCCTCCCTGATAAGGAGGGAGTTGGTTTAGTAATTCTTCTTTTCCATATAACATCCCTACTCCAGTTGGTCCGCACAATTTATGAGCAGAAGTAACATAGTAATCAACGCCCAAGGCCTGTACATCAGCTTTTATGTGAGGAGAGGCTTGTGCTCCATCGATCAAAACTTTTGCTCCGATTACATGGGCTCTTTTAATTATCTCTTCAATAGGATTGACCGTCCCCAAAGCATTCGACACATGATTTACAAAAACGAGTTTGGTTTTTATTGATAGTAAATCATCAAAGGCATCTATATCCAAAACACCTGCTTGATCCATGGGTATTACCTTTAAAATTGCACCTGTTCGGTCGCAAAGCATTTGCCAGGGAACAATATTGGAATGGTGTTCCATCGCCGAAACAATTAATTCGTCACCCGCTTGAAGCAATTGGCTGTAACCTGAGGCAATAATATTGATGCTGTGGGTTGTTCCTGAAGTGAAAATTACCTCATGAGCATGAGCCGCATTGAAATGACCCTGGATCTTTAGTCTTGCGTTTTCATAAACATCAGTTGCCTCTTGACTCAGCGAATGAACTCCTCTGTGAATGTTAGAATTATAATTTCGATAGTAGTCTGAAATAATATCAATTACCTGATTCGGAGTTTGTGAGGTTGCCGCATTATCAAAATAGATCAGAGGTTGACCGTTTACGGTTCGCTCCAATATTGGAAAGTCTTTTCGTATTTCGTTTACGTTAAACATCCTTTATAAATCATGTCCTATGTTAACACCCAATTTATTTGCAATTAAATTTTTGATTCTTATTTTAAGCGTTGGAATTTTAACAGATTCCAATACATTATTTGCAAAAGCGTAGGTTAATAACCCTTTAGCTTCTTTTTTTGGAATTCCTCTAGATCTCAGATAAAACAATGCATCTTCGTCCAATTGTCCTATGGTACATCCATGAGAACATTTTACATCATCAGCAAAAATCTCTAATTGAGGTTTGGTATTGATGGTAGCCGTATCATCCAACAAAATATTATTGTTTTTTTGGAAAGCATTTGTTTTTTGGGCAATTCGATTTACATAAATTTTACCGTTAAAAACACCCACTGATTTATCTGAATAAATTCCTTTGTAATCTTGATGGCTTTCACAATTGGGCTGTGCATGGTCTACAAGTGTAAAATGGTCTACATGTTGTTGATCTCCAATGATCGTGATCCCTTTCATGATTGAATCAATGTACTCTCCTTTTTGGTAAAAGTTTAGGTTATTTCGAATCAATTTTCCACCAAAAGAAAATGTGTGAACACTTACATTGCTTTTAGTTTTTTGAGCAACAAAGGTGTTGTCAATCAGGGAAGCTTCGTCCAAATCATTTTGAACTTTGTAGTAATCAATCAATGCGTTTTCAGAAGCAAAAATCTCGGTCACTGAATTTGACATGACTTGATGAGGAACTAAACTTTGATGACGCTCAACAATTTCAACTTGGGCATTCTCCTCAACAACAATCAAATTTCTAGGCTGTAATAGTATTGGACCCTGCTTACCTGTAGCAAAATGCAAAATCTGAATGGGTTTTTCTGCTACAACTGACTTGGGAATAAAAATATAAGCTCCTTCTTTGGTGAAAGAGGTATTCAATGCCGTTAAGTTATCGTCTTTCTTTGCAATGGTGTTAAAATACATTGCTATGATTTCTTTATATTTATCTTTAGAAAGGGCTGCAGACAAAAGACAAACATCAATTCCATCATGAGTAGTATCGGACAAAAATGGGGTGTAAATCCCATCAATAAAAATAATTTTGTAGGTATCAATATCGGACAAAAAATACTTTTTGACGTCTTTGAATTCAATTGTAGTTTCCTCTTTTGGGAAAATTGAATAGTCATTTTTAATCAATTTTGCCAAGGAGGTGTACTTCCAGGCTTCGTCTTTTTTGGTAGGGAATCCATTTTTTTCGAAATGCTTCAAACTTTCTGTACGGATTTCGTGAATTGGAGAAGACAGGTCTAATTGTTCTTCAAAAGCCATAAAAGAGGAAATTAATTTTTCTTTCAACTCCATAACTAGTCTACTAATTGTTTAATCCAATCGTATCCTTTTGCTTCCAGCTCGTGAGCCAGTTCTTTGGTTCCTGACTTTACAATTTTACCATCGTGGAGTACATGAACAAAATCGGGTACTATATAATCTAACAAACGCTGGTAGTGAGTAATTACCACAACCGCATTTTCTTTGCTTTTCAATTTATTCACCCCGTTTGCAACAATCTTTAGGGCATCTATATCTAAACCAGAATCGGTCTCATCTAAGATGGCTAATTTTGGTTCCAACATGGCCATTTGAAAAATTTCATTTCGTTTCTTTTCTCCACCCGAAAAACCTTCGTTCAGGGAGCGGGACAAAAACTTTGAATCAATTTCTAGAAGAGCCGCTTTTTCACGAATATTTTTCAACATATCTTTTGCTGGCATATCTTCTAAACCCTGTGCTTTTCGTGAAGCATTGATTGCCGTTTTGATAAAGTTAGTTACAGTAACTCCGGGGATTTCAACAGGATATTGAAATGAAAGAAAAATCCCTTTGTGCGCTCGCTCTTCTGCATCAATATCCTCCAAATTTTCTCCACTAAGATAAATTGTTCCTTTCTCAACTTCATAATCCTCATTCCCTGCAATAACTGAAGAAAGAGTACTTTTACCTGATCCATTTGGACCCATAATTGCATGAACTTCTCCAGCTTTTACCTCAAGATTAATTCCTTTTAAAATTTCTTTACGCTCTACAGTTGCATGTAGATCTTTTATAACTAACATATTTTATTTAATCTTAACCCACCGAACCTTCGAGGGATATTTCTAATAATTTTTGTGCCTCTACGGCGAATTCCATAGGAAGTTTATTTAGAACTTCTTTGCTAAATCCGTTTACAATAAGTGCTATTGCTTTCTCGGTATCAATTCCACGTTGATTACAATAGAAAATTTGATCTTCTCCAATTTTACTTGTGGTTGCTTCATGCTCAATTTGAGCTGAATTATTCTTTGCCTCGATATATGGAAAAGTATGTGCTCCGCACAAATCCCCCATAAGTAAAGAATCACATTGAGAAAAATTTCTTGCATTTACTGCTCTTGGTTGCACTTGAACCAATCCTCGATAACTGTTTTGGGAATGACCTGCAGAAATTCCTTTGGATATGATTGTGCTTTTTGTGTTTTTCCCTAAATGAACCATTTTAGTTCCAGTATCTGCTTGCTGAAAATTATTGGTTACAGCTATTGAATAAAACTCCCCAATAGAATTGTCTCCTTTTAAAATACAAGATGGATATTTCCACGTCACGGCTGAACCAGTTTCTACTTGTGTCCATGAAATTTTAGCGCGATTGTGGCAAATTCCCCTTTTGGTCACAAAGTTGAAAACACCGCCTTTACCATCTTTATCTCCAGGATACCAGTTTTGTACTGTGGAGTATTTTATTTCTGCATCATCCATAGCCACCAATTCTACAACTGCAGCGTGTAATTGATTTTCGTCTCGAGATGGTGCTGTACACCCTTCTAGGTAGCTGACATAACTTGATTCATCAGCAATCACAAGAGTTCGTTCAAATTGCCCCGTTCCAGCTTGGTTTATTCTAAAATAAGTGGATAATTCCATGGGGCAACGAACGCCTTTTGGAATGTAACAGAATGATCCATCTGAAAAAACAGCAGAATTAAGAGCAGCATAAAAATTATCCTTAACGGGTACAACTGTACCAATGTATTTTTTTACCAATTCAGGATGTTCTTTTATTGCCTCGGAAATCGAACAAAAAACAATTCCTTTCTCAGCTAGTGTATCTCTAAATGTGGTGGCTACAGAAACGGAATCTATGACAATATCTACCGCTACGCCAGTCAATTTCTTTTGTTCATCTATTGAAATTCCTAATTTCTTAAAAGTATCCAATAATTCTGGATCGACCTCATCAAGACTTTCGTACTTATCTTTCTTTTTTGGAGCAGAATAATATGAAATTGCTTGAAAATCGGGTTTGGTGTATTGAACATTATGCCATTCTGGCTCTGTCATTTCGACCCAAAAACGATAGGCGTTTAAACGCCATTCCGTCATCCATTCGGGTTCTTCTTTTCGTTTGGAAATTGCACGTACGATATCCTCATTCAGACCAATCGGAAAAGTATCTGAATCAATATCTGTGTAAAACCCGTATTCATATTCTTTAGTTTCTAACTCTTTCTTTAGTTCTTCTTCTGTGTATGCCATGAAATTTATATTTTATAGTGAAAAGCTTTCCCCACAACCACAAGTCCTGTTTGCATTGGGGTTGTTGAATACAAATCCTTTTCCATTTAAGCCTCCTGAGTATTCAAGTGTTGTTCCTGCTAAATACAAAAGGCTTTTCTTATCAACAACAATTTTTACGCTGTTATTTTCAAAAAGACGGTCCTCGTCCAATTGTTTTTTATCAAAATTCAGATCATACGAAAGTCCCGAACATCCACCGCTTTTAACTCCTACACGGACAAAGTCATGCTCAGGGTCAAACCCTTCTTCTTGCATCAAAACAGATACTTTTACTTTTGCTGATTCAGACACCTTAATCATAACTATTTAAACTTTTATTAAATAAACCCCAAAGATAAGATATTTAGTCCACTAAGCCCTATAATCTAATATAGATATACTCAATAAAGAAATTTAAAAAACTAATGAAATTGAACTATTACCATATCTTTATTCCCATGATTTTCTGAAAAAGGACCATTGTTGCTTTCTGTCTCACCAACGACTATTATTTTTCCAGAAGACAATTCAATAATATCATGGGCTAAATCTAGTCCAGAACCACCTAATGAAAAACTATTAACAACAATATTATCAGGAGATATCCGAAGAATCAACATATCAATATCTCCATTATTTTGAGAGACATCGCCATCTTTACTTCTAGAATAACCTGCAGCCCACAAAAACCCTCCAAAACCTTTTGTAAGTGCTCTTCCTAAGTCAAAATCTGAACCTCCAAATGAGGCCTCTGAAAGTAATTCCCCTCTAGAATCTAAAGTAGTAATCCAAAAATCTGAACTTCCTTTGGAGTAGCTAATATCTCCATCAGAACTAAAGCTATTCCCAAAGACAACAATATTGCCATTTTCATTCTCTAAAACTGCATTTGCTCCGTCTACCTGAGTACCTCCTAGAGATTTTTCCCAAAGAAGTTTTCCTTTAGTGTCTAGTGCAACAACCCAAATGTCATAACTTCCTTTAGGGCCAGTTACATCAACATCTGTGCTTTCTGATGTTCCTACCAAAATAAAGTTTCCGTTTTCTAATTCAACTGCATCATAAGATCTATCATTACTAGTTCCACCAAAATAATTTCGCCACTCTATGGCTCCCTGAGCATCAATTTTGTGACACCAAAATTCTCCAACACCATGTCGAGAAGATGATTTATCATCCACCCTATTCCCTGCTCCGTTGGATGCAGTAACATCCAAAAAACCATTAAATAAAAATCCTCCATCTGAGGTTTCAATTATGTTGTAAGCATGATCGTGTCCCAAATAACCAAAGCTTCGTTCCCACATAAAAACACCTTGTTCATCAACTCGAATAATCCAATTATCGTGTTGCCCTTTATTATTACTACCATTCCCGTCTGAACTTTGACTGTATCCCAACAACATGAACCCGCTATCATTTGTTTGAACTAAGGAATGTCCGCGATCGTCCCCAGATCCACCATAGATTTTGGTCCACTGCAATTCTGCTTTAGCATTGAATTTGAGCAACCAAAGATCACTTCCCTCATAAATCTTATCAGTAACGTCTCCGTCCAAACTTTTGGTATTACCAAAAACTGCAAAACCACCATCTTGAGTTTGAATAACTGCATGAGCAATATCTTCATCCGTTCCTCCAAAGGTTTTTACCCATGATAATTTTCCCTCAAATTTAGGATATGAAAAAGTATTGAGATTGGTTTTTTCACAACCCAAAATGAATACTATTACAATCAGAAAAGTAAAACGCATAAAAAATTTTATTGACTTGCTTTTACCAAAAAGAGTCCCGAATTGGAATCGCTTATGACGATTACTCCACTTTCAAAATAGGGATAAACATTCCAAACACCATCAAAAGATGTATTGTCATGCTCTGGGAAAGTATCAAAAAACGCTACTTCTTCCATATCTTTAGTACCTATGTTATGAATATCTATTTCACGAAAACCAGCCGTGTAATTTGCCAAGAAAAAGGAATTTCCCTTGGTGTATCCATTGTGATCAATTGCCGCTGTGGTTCCCAAATAGGTGTAATGTAAGATTGGATTATCTAGATCTTCCAAATCAAAAACCAATGTTTTGGAACGGTTTCCAAATCGAGACTCATCCAATTCATCTCCGAGATAAAAATATTGGTGGTCTTCGGCTAACCATCCCTGATGGGTGTAACCTCCATTGCTGTAAGTAATACTAGAAATCAGTTCGGGTGAAGTTTTATCGGTAACATCTACAATAATAAGTTGATTGTTTTCCCCTCCATCACTGTTACTCCCAAACAATATTTCTTTGCCCTGATATTCGACATCTGGACCATTGTAGGTTAAGATATGAGCATCGTGCGTGTAAGACTCGTTTCCAAAACCTCCGACTATGTTTGGGTTTGTTGGATCGTTGATGTCAATAAAAACGGGCCCTCCTTGATAAAGATCACTACCAACGACATAAGCAAACCCACTTGCTTCGTTAATGGCAATATTGTGAGCGCTCCCAAATCCATTAATTTGAGCATCAACAGTAAAATTTTGTACTTCCGTTAGGTTACGCAAGCGTGTTAAATCAAAAACTTGTAAGCCGTGACTATTCGCTTCACTCACAATAAATGCATGATCTTGAAAAACCTTGATATCCCTCCACGTGCTGGGAGCAGTAGCAGAATTTAATTTTCCTAAAAAAATAGGTTGATCTGGTGTGCTGATATCAATAAAAGCAGTTCCAATATCTAATCCCATAAGTACATATTCCTTACCAGATCCTGAATCAGTCCATCCCCAACTATCATTACCCATGGTAGCCCCCATTACAGACAAAGAAACTATGGATTGAAGGTCATAACCCAAACAAGGGTAATCCCCTGCCAAACCCCCGTCACAAGGGACTAATCCGCTGGGGGGAACTGTCAGTGGAGTTGGTCCAACTAAAGGCTCAAAAGGAACTGGTAAAATCGAATCATATATATCTTTCTGAATGTCTTTTGAACACCCAATCAAAAATAAAAAAGACAGGGGAAAAAAACTAATAAATTTTTTCATTGATTCAATAATTAATACTCAAATATAAACTATCCAAGAACCTTGCCAAAACCTTAGGCTTTATTTCAAAAAAACAATCTATTTTTGCAGCATGCTAGAAAATAAAAACATTCCTAAAACTCCGATTGCCAGCTTAGGTGAGTTTGCATTAATCGAAGCACTTACAAAAAGTTTTGAAATTAAAGACTCATCCACCCAATTTGGGATTGGCGACGACGCTGCTGTAGTTCAACACGGTAAAGATGAAACACTAATTTCTACAGATTTACTTATCGAAGGAGTTCATTTCGACCTTAGCTACACGCCCCTAAAACACTTGGGTTACAAAGCTGTAATGGTTAATCTTTCTGATATTTTTGCAATGAATGCTGTTGCTACACAAATCACAGTATCTATTGCTGTTTCTAACAGATTCTCCATGGAAGCACTTGAAGAATTATATTTGGGAATCTATTTGGCATGTAAAAATTACAAAGTTGATTTGGTAGGTGGAGATACAACAAGCTCTTCTAAAGGTTTGATTATTTCAGTAACTGCGATTGGGAAAGCCAACAAAGATGAAATCACTTTTAGAAATGGAGCAAAAAAAGGAAATCTTGTTATTGTGACAGGTGATCTTGGGGGCGCTTACATGGGGCTTCAAGTTTTGGAACGTGAAAAAGCAGTGTTTCAAGTAAATCCTCAATCACAACCCGACTTATCTGAATACAGCTATTGTATCGAAAGACAACTGAAACCAGAATCCAGAATTGACATCAAAGCACTCTTAAAAGACTTTGGGATAAAACCAACCGCTATGATTGATATCAGTGATGGTCTTTCTTCGGAAATTTTGCACCTTTCTAAGGCATCAAAATTAGGCTGTCAAATTTATGAGGATAAAATTCCAATTGATCCTGAAGTTGTGAAAATCTGTGAAGAATTTAAGATAAACAATACAACTGCAGCAATCAACGGGGGTGAAGACTACGAACTTTTATTTACCATTGAACAAAGTGATTTTGAAAAGGTAAAAGGTCATCCAGATCTAAGTATTATTGGGCATATGACAGACGAAGCCTCTGGGTACAATATGATTACTGGACTGGGACAACAAATTGAATTATCTGCTCAAGGTTGGAACGGAATTGAAAATAAAGAAGGTAACTAACCCAAGACCACGTCTAAAGACATCATTACAATAAACCCTCCAATAAACCCAAGAGTTGCAATATCGGTGAACTTATCTTGTTGCGTCTCGGGAATCACCTCTTCGACCACCACAAAAATCATTGCTCCAGCAGCAAAAGCCAAAGCATAAGGGAGTATCGGTGTGAAAAAAGTAACTGCAACTGCTCCTAAAACTGCAGCTACAGGCTCAACTATAGCTGACAATTGTCCATACCAAAAACTTTTGAAACGACTTACCCCTTGACGTCTTAGGGGCATCGAAACAGCAATACCTTCAGGAAAATTTTGGATTCCAATACCAAGGGCTAGAACAACCGCACCTGCAATTGAGGCCTCTGGTAACCCGGCAGCAGCCCCTCCGAAAAGCACTCCTACTGCAAGTCCCTCGGGGATGTTATGAAGGGTTATTGCCAGTACCAACAAAGTAGTTCGATGCCAAGGGGTTTTGATTCCCTCACTTTCCTTAAAATTGATGTGTATGTGCGGCAAAATTTTATCTAAAGCAAAAATAAACAGAGCACCTGATCCAAAACCTATTGCGGCAGGCATTACTTTTAAAAAACCTTCTCCAGGACTCATTTCAATTCCAGGTGCCAACAAACTCCAAAAACTTGCAGCAACCATAACACCTCCTGTAAAACCAAGCATTCCATCCAAAACAGCTCGGTTCATGGTCTTAAAAAAGAAAACAAATGAAGCTCCAAAAGCTGTTAATCCCCATGTAAATATCGTTGCATACAAAGCTCCCAAAACAGGGTCTGTTTTTTCAAAAAAAGCAATTATGGTTTCCATCTGAACTAGGTTTTAAGATATTTTTTCAAAAATAGTCAAATAACTCTGTGTATCCATTTGAAATCAGTATTTTTAAATATTATTATGGAAAACCAAAACAATTATGACTTTATTATTTGTGGGGGTGGATTATCGGGTTTGATTCTTGCTCAAATTTTTGGAAATGACCCCTACTTTGAAAATAAAAAAGTTCTGATTCTTGAAAAAGAAATTAAAAGTCAAAACGATAGAACTTGGAGTTTTTGGGAAGAAAAAAACTCTGCTTGGGATTCTATTACATATAAAGTTTGGAACACTGCTGAATTCAAGGCAGCTCACTTTTCAAAAAAAATAGACCTCAACCCTTTTCAATACAAAATGATTCGTGGAGAGGATTTTTACAAGAAATTACATGAAAACCTTGAAAAAATATCCAACATAACTTTTTTAAAGGAAAAGGTAATCTCAATAGAAGATAAAGGGAAAGAAGTCCGTGTTTTTGGGGAAAAAAAATCCTACTTGGCAAAAAAAGTATTTACAAGCATTCCCCCTTCAGTTCAACTTCATGAAAAAGAAAAATACCCCTTGCTTCATCAACATTTTGTTGGTTGGTTTGTAAAAACCGAAAATCCTATTTTTGATCCTGAAACCCCTCAAATCATGGATTTTGACCTTCCTCAAAAAGGAAACACCCGTTTTATTTATGTACTCCCTTTTTCCAAAAACAAAGCACTCATAGAATTCACGCTCTTCTCTGCCAATTTTCTGGAGGACAACGAATATGAAGATGCTATTGAGGAATATTTAAATAGAAAAAATGCTGGAAAAGTAGTTGTCCAAGATCGCGAACAAGGGAGCATTCCAATGACATCATATCCTTTTTGGAACAAAAACACGCCTAACACAATGCATATTGGAACTGCAGGAGGTTGGACTAAAAGCAGTACTGGGTACACCTTTCAAAAAACAATTCGCAAAGCAAAAGAAACTGTATCTTTTTTAAAAACTAGAAAACCATTGGATCAAATGAAACATAAAAATCGCTTTTGGTTCTATGATCTTTTATTCTTGGATGTTTTGAGTAAACACAATGAAAAAGGTCATCTGCTGTTTTCGCTCATGTTCAAAAAAAACAGCCCGGAGCTAATTTTTAAATTCTTGGATGAACAAACCACTTTTAGAGAGGAAATCAAAATAATGCTCAGTTTCCCCACTGGACTTTTTATCAATGCACTTTGGAAACGGATATTTTGATTACAATTTTCTTTCCATCAATTCCTTTGAAAAGATTTTGAAAATTTCTTTCTTTTCATCTTTAACAGGAAATTGATCAACTTGATCCAATGCCTTTTGGGTGTAATAGTTTATCATTTGCTTAATTTGGTCTGCGGCTCCTATTTGGATAAACAACGCTTTAACTTGTTCTATTTTTTGAGATGGATCTGCAGGAGTTGTTTTGAATAAAGTTTCTAAAATTGTTTTATTTTCGGTATTGCTTAATTCAAGCGCAAGAAGGAAAAGCATCGTTTTTTTATTTTCAATAATATCACCTCCGACCTGTTTACCAAAAGTTTCAGGGTCTCCAAATGCATCCAAATAATCATCTTGCAATTGAAAGGCTAGTCCCAAATCAATTCCAAAATCATAAAAAGGCTGGCTGGCAACTCTAGAAACACCTCCGCACAAGGCTCCCATCTGTAAAGAACAACCCAAAAGCTCAGCTGTTTTGTATCGAATCATTTCAAGATATTCCTCTTGCGATACTTTAGATTGCGCTGGAAAGTCCATGTCGTATTGCTGTCCTTCACAGACTTTTCGGGCAGTTGAACTCAACAAAGAGGTTAGCTCTTTAAATAGATCTCCAGAATAAGCATTCAAACATTCATAAGCCCAAACCAGCATAACATCCCCAGAAAGAATAGCAGTGTTAACATCCCATTTTTGATGAACCGTGTCTTTGCCCCTACGTAATGGGGCTTCATCCATGATATCATCATGAACTAAACTGAAATTATGAAAAATCTCAACTGCCAAAGCTGCTGGAAGTGATTCTGCAAAAGAATCATTGACTGTATCGGCAGCCAATAAGGCCAAAACTGGTCGTATTCGCTTACCACCCAATTCCATGATGTAGGACGTAGGTTCATACAAACTTTCGGGCTTTGGGGTGGATAATTGCTTTTTCATAAACGCTAAAAAAGCAGATTCATAATGTATCAGCACAATTGTTTTTTTATAAAATTAATCTTTTTTTTATCAAAACTTCCATCAAAATACTTTGGAAACTATTTTGGTTTTTTAAGTTTCCTTAATATCTTTGTAGACAGTTGTTATTAAATCATTCTGATTTAAATTTTGCAACCTGCTACAACGTAGATATAAAATGAAAAACACCATAATAGAAAAAGCCTCTAAACTTTTTCTTCAATTAGGGTTTAAAAGCGTAACCATGGACGATCTTGCGATTTCTATGGGTATCTCAAAAAAAACACTTTACATTCATTTTGAGAATAAACACCAACTGGTGAGTGAGGTTGCAAATTCCATTTTCGAAAAAGTTACTCAAGACATCATAGACATAAGAAGAAAAGCTGCAAATCCAATTGAAGAACTCCATTATGTAAAAATGGAAGCAATGAAATACATTGGCAACGAAAAAAGTTCTCCCAATTATCAGTTACAAAAATACTATCCAAAGATTTATGCGGAATTGAGAAGAAAAGAATATCAATATTTAGGAGGAATGGTAAAAAATAGTCTCCAACTGGGTATTGATTCTGGACTATTTAGAAATGAAATCGATGTAGAATTTATTTCCCGCTTGTATCTAAACGGCATGCGGGGAATACGAGATATTGAAACGTTTCCCGTTGAAAAGTTTAAAATTGAAATCTTATTTGAAAACTATTTGGATTATCATCTCAGAGCCCTAGTAACCCAAAAAGGATTAAAAACATTAACCAACTTCAAATCCACTACCTAATATCATTATGAAAAAAACACTTCTCTGCCTGCTTTTAAGCTGGATTACAATAACCCTTAGTGCTCAGGAATCCCCAAAAGCAATATCGCTTCAAGAGGCTGTCGAGTGGGGAATGCAATACAACCTAACCCTGCAAAATGCAAATCGGGAACTTCAAAAAGCATACAAGAAAAAATGGGAAACACTATCTGTAGGATTTCCGCAAATATCGGCCAACCTCAGTTACCAAAATAATATTGAACAACCTGTATCTTTAATCCCTGCAGAAATATTTGGTGGTCCAGCTGGTGAGTTTTCTGAAATTACTTTCGGGACAAAACAATCCGCAATCGGTTCCATTGAACTCAGTCAACTATTATTTGACGGCAGTTATCTAGTAGGTGTAATAGGAATAAAGCATTTCATTCAGGTTGCCAAAAATGTTCTTGAAAAAACACAATTAGAAGTTCGTCGTACAATCGTTGAATCCTATCTGAATGTTATTACAGTTGAACAAAGCATTGATTTACTACAAAAGAATATTGAAACTGCTTCAAAAAATATTGAAGAAGTACATCAACTCTTCCGTGCTGGTTTTGTAGAAGAAGAAAGTTTTGAACAACTTCAACTAACCTTTGCCTCTCTTGAAAGTCAGCTCGACTACAACCAAAACATGTCAGAACTTTCTCTGAAAACATTAAAGCTACTCCTTGGTCTTGAACTCGATACCGATTTAAAATTAACCGATAATCTGGAAGGGCTTACCCTTTCCCATCTCGTTCTAAAAGAAGAAAATTTAGGTTATGAAAACAATATTGATCTACGAATCGCTGAGGGTCAAATTACTTCCGAAGAATTATTGTACAAACTGGAGCGTTCTAAGACACTTCCAAGTTTCAAAGCTTTCATTAACGGGATGTACATGGGAAACAACGATACCTTTGGTTTTACAGATAAAGATCAGAAATGGTTTGGATCTTCGGCATTTGGAGTTCGGGTACAGATCCCCATTTTCAGTTCATTTGGAAGAACCGCTTCTTCTCAAAAAGCAAAAATCACTTTGGAGCAAGCAAAAATTTCTTTTAAAAATGCAAAGAGTAAAGTTTTTGTGGAATACAAACAAGCAAAAAATAATTATCAACTGGCAATAAGAAACTACAACAATGCCCAAAACCAATTGGACTTAGCTACTCGTATTGAAAAGAAAAATAAAACTAAATTTTTTGAAGGGCTGGCAAGCAGCTTTGACCTGCGCCAAGCACAAGTTCAATTATTCAACAAACAGCAAAATTACATTCTATCCATGAAAGATATTGTATCAAAAAAAACTGCACTAGATATCATAATTAATAACTCTAAATAAAAGTTTAATGAAAAAATTAATTACACTCCTAACCATAGTAAGTTTTGTTCAATGTGGGTCATCTGATAAAAAAAGCGTTTCAGAAATTGTCGCTCAAGGTACCTTAGAAGAGATTCAGCTACAAAAAACAACTCATGTAAAAACCATCAACCAATTACAAAAAGAATTGGAGCTGCTGAACGAAACCTTGGCAAAAAAAGACAGTAGGCAAAAGTTTGCTTTGGTAGGGTCTATTAAACTTCAGAAAGAGTCTTTTAAACACTTTGTTTCTTTTCAAGGATCGCTCGAAACCAACAAAAATGTTGTCATTTATCCAGAGATTCCCGGATTACTCAAAAAAATCCACGTCACGGAAGGACAAAAAATAGAAAAAGGAGCATTGATTGCCGAATTGTCTGACGGTGGATTAAAGGATCAATTGGACCAAATAAAACTTCAGTTGAAACTTGCTCGAACTACTTTTGAGCGACAAAAACGTCTTTGGGATAAAAAAATAGGCTCAGAAATTCAGTTTTTACAAGCCGAAACCCAATACCTAAGTCTAAAAAAGGGAGTTTCTCAAATGAATGATCAAGTAGCAAAAACCAAAATAGTTGCTCCCTTTAGTGGGATCATTGATCATATCATTGCTGACACTGGAAGTAACCTGCTCCCAGGAACAACACCCATCATCAGGGTCATAAATCTTGATGAAATGAAAGCTACTGCTGAAATACCTGAAGTTCACCTTCCCAACATTGAAAAAGATGTAGCTGTGGAAATTTCCATTCCTGTTCTAGGAACGCAAATTGATGAAAAAATAAGTGCGGTAGGAAATTTTATTAATCCAAACAACCGCTCTTTCCGAATAGAAATTTCTTTGAATAACACGAAAGGTGGGATGAAACCCAATATGTCTGTAGAAATTAAGATTAATGATTACTCAAATTCTGAGGCCATACTTGTTCCCGTAAAAGACATCTTAGAAAATCAAAAAGGAGAAAGTTACGTTTACAAATTACAAGTTGAGGATCAAACCCAAAACACCTTTAAAGCAATCAAGACTTTTGTAAAACTTGGAAAAACATCAAACAATAAGGTAGAGATTTTAAAGGGGCTTCAGGCTGGAGATCGCATTGTAGAAGATGGAATCCGATTGATTAAAGATCAACAATTTGTAAAAAACATCTAAAAGAACATAACCCAAAAGGACTCCAATAAAATTATCCCATGAAAAAATCATCCGAATTAAAAGAATTCTCACTCTCCTCTTGGGCCATAGATCACAGTACTGTAATTTATGTTGTCATTACTTTATTCTTTTTCTTGGGAGTCTCCTCTTACCTGACCATGCCAAGAGAAAACTACCCAGAAATTAACACCAATGAAGTCTTTGTAAGTTCTGTATTTCCTGGGAACACAGCAGAGGATATTGAACGTCTTATTACAGATCCTTTAGAAGAAGAATTAAAAGGAGTCCCCAACCTTGTTAAAATAACCTCTACATCTCTAGAGAATGTATCTCTAATTACTGTAGAGTTTGATGAAAACATCACAAAAGAGAGTGCAAAAATAAAGGTAAAAGATAAAGTTGATGCTGTTACTTCAAGTGCAGACTGGCCGACTTTTAATAATGCTAAAGTAGAACCTACTGCATTTGAATTTAGTTTGTCAGAAGAAATCCCAATTCTTAATATAGGCCTCAGTGGAGACCTCCCTGTTAAAGAAATGAAATTTTATGGAGAATTCCTTCAAGAAAAGATTGAACAAATGTCTGAAATCAAAGAGGTTGCTCTTCGTGGTGTTCAAGACTTCGAAGTAGAAGTCTCCCTGGACCTTTTGAAAATGAATGCAGCTACTGTATCTTTTGATGATGTCATTAACTCAATTGCACGTGGAAACAAAACCATATCTGCAGGAAATATTGTTGGGGATGGTCTACGACGAAACATCCGTGTTTTAGGGGAAATCAAAAGCCCCAAGGAACTCGAAAACTTTGTGATTAAAACACAAAATGGCGTGCTTTACCTAGGTGATGTTGCAACAGTTACTTTTAAAGAAAAAGAAAAAAACTCTTTTGCCCGACTGGATAGAGAAGCAGCAATTGTTCTGGACATAAAAAAACGCAGTGGAAAAAACTTAATCCAATCTGTAGAAAAAATTAGAGCTATCGTGGATGAAGTCGTTGCAAATGATTTTCCATCCTCAATCAAAGTTGACATTTCTAATGATCAATCGAATACGACCAAAAACATTATAAGCGACTTAGCGAACAACATAATTTTTGGAGTAATATTGGTAATTACAGTCTTGATGTTTTTCCTTGGGTTTCGCAACGCCTTATTTGTTGGTTTTGCAATTCCAATGTCTATGTTCATGTCTTTTATGATTTTAGGGTTTTTGGGACAAACCATAAATACCATGGTGCTTTTTGGCCTCATTATGGGGCTAGGAATGCTGGTTGACAACGGTATTGTTGTTGTAGAAAACGCATACCGTTTGATGGAAAAAGAAGGGATGACCGCCATTGAAGCTGCAAAAAAAGGAATCGGCGAAATCGCTTACCCTATTATCATATCCACCGCAACAACTATTGCGGCATTTGTCCCCCTTGGCTTCTGGCCAGGAACCATTGGAAAATTTATGGTCTTTTTTCCCATAACCCTTTCAATTGTTTTGGGATCTTCACTAATTGTAGCTATCTTTTTTAATTCTATGTTGGTTTCTAAATTCATGGAAATTGAAGATCGTGAAATCAGCCAAAAGAGTCTTTGGCGATTAACCTTCATATTAGGAGGTCTGGGTCTTATTTTAGTTTTCAATAAAGGAACAATCAGAGGATTGGGAACAATAATGCTTCTGACAACTCTATTGTTTTGGACCTACAAATTTTTAATTAAAAATTGGGCTCTTCATTTTCAAAACGTAACTCTGATTGAGCTAGAAAAGGCATACACCAAAGTTTTGCGATTTGCTTTAACTGGAAGAATGCCCTATGTTTTTTTATTTTCAACCATTGGACTTCTTTTTTCCTCTTTTGTAATACTGGGGTTGGCTTCTCCAAAAGTGGAGTTTTTTCCTGAGAATCAACCCCAACAAATTTTTATTTACATTGAATATCCCGAGGGAACCTCGATAAATAAAACCAACGAGGTCACTAAACTAATTGAGGCAGAAGTTTTAAAAGTAATAACACAAGACAAATATATCGATCCAGATTCTGGTTCCAACTTTATGATCGATTCGAACGTAACCATGGTTGGGGCTGGAGCACAAAATCCAGAAACTGACAAGGGTGGAGATCAAGACATGCCACATAAAGGTAAAATTACCCTTACCATGTCAGAATTCAAACTTAGAAAAGGATTCTCAAGTGAAGATTTGAGAACCGATATTCAAGCCAAGCTTCACGATCATTTTGCAGGATTGTCTGTCTCTGTTGAAAAAGAAGCCGCTGGACCACCAGTGGGCTATCCTGTAAACATTGAACTCAAAGGAGATAATTACGATGAATTAATTTCGGTTGCTGAACAACTAAGAATTTACTTGGGGAGTGAAAACATTTTAGGAGTAGAAGAAATTAAAATTGACGTAAACAAAAGTAAACCTGGACTAGCCATTCATATCGACAGAAAAAAATCGGGTGCCCTTGGCGTAGCTGGGGGACAAATTGGTCAACAACTGAGACGATCAATATTTGGTGAAAAAGCTGGTATTTTCAAAAAAGACGGAGAAGATTATGACATTAGTGTCCGGTTTGATGAATCCGACAGAATCAACACCACCGCTCTCTTGGATCAATATATTGTGTTTAGAGATCAAGCTACTGGAAAAATAAAAGAAATTCCAATAAGTGCTATTGTAAATATGGATAATTCGGTTTCTTTCAGCTCCATAAAACACAAAGAGCTAAGACGGGTAGTTACTGTATATTCGGATGTACTTGCAGGGTACAATGCCAATGAAGTTGTAGATCACGTCAAAGAAAGCATAGAAGGATTCAATGGTTTCCCGAATGGAATTGATTTTGAGTTTACTGGAGAGGTTGCAGAACAAGAAGCCAACATGAATTTCCTATTAGGAGCATTGGCTACTGCCTTAGGTTTTATTTTATTTTTATTGGTATTGCAGTTCAACTCAATTTCCAACCCGCTCATTATTCTCCTTTCAATATTTTTGAGTTTTACGGGAGTATTGTATGGAATCAGTATGTTTGGAATGCCTTTTGTCATCATGATGACTATGATGGGAATCATTTCTCTTTCTGGAATTGTAGTAAACAATGGAGTTGTTCTAATCGACTACACCCAACTCCTAATTGCTCGAAAAAAAGAAGAATTGGGCATACCCTTTGAACAAATGCTTCCCAGAATAGAAGCTAGAGAGGCAATTGTATTGGGAGGAGCAGCGCGACTAAGACCTGTACTACTTACCGCAATAACAACCATTTTGGGGCTTATTCCACTTGCAACGGGACTTAATATTGATTTCTTTTCCTTGGTAACCCAATGGGATCCCAAAATTTATATTGGAGGAGACAACGTGATTTTCTGGGGACCACTAGCATGGACTGTTATTTTTGGACTAACCTTTGCTACTTTTCTAACTTTGGTAATTGTTCCAGCTTGTTTTTACCTCGTTTATCGATTAAAATTAAAGATTAAAGCGTTTAGTTCCTCATAAAAAGAGTTATCTTAATATCTTTGCAAAGAATTTTCAAATTATGTTAAGAACAAATAATTGTGGAGAGTTAAACCTCTCTCATGTAGGTAATAAAGTTACCCTTTCGGGTTGGGTACAAAAAACACGAAACAAAGGCTTTGTAATTTGGGTAGACCTTCGTGATCGATACGGGATTACTCAGATCATTTTCGATGAAGAGCGTACCGACAAAAAAATGCTGGAAAAAGCACAAAGCCTTGGTCGAGAATTTGTGATACAAGTTCGAGGAACGGTAATTGAACGTGTTTCCAAAAACCCAAAAATTAATACCGGTAGCATTGAAATTCTGGCAAAAGATTTGAAAATTCTGAATGCCTCAAAAACTCCCCCTTTTACTATTGAAAATGAAACAGATGGTGGAGAAGAATTACGCATGCAATACCGTTATCTGGATATTAGAAGAAATACTGTTCGAGAAAATTTGATTTTTCGCTCCAAAGTAAGTTTAGCCATTCGAAATTACTTATCTGCTCACAATTTTATTGACGTTGAAACTCCCTACTTGATCAAGTCAACTCCAGAGGGGGCTCGAGATTTTGTGGTACCCTCTCGAATGAATGCAGGTGAGTTCTATGCCTTACCTCAATCTCCTCAAACCTTCAAGCAACTTCTTATGGTTGGGGGAATGGATCAGTATTTTCAAATTGTTAAATGCTTTCGTGACGAAGATTTACGTGCTGATCGACAACCTGAATTTACACAGATAGACTGTGAAATGACCTTTGTAGAACAAGAAGATATTTTAGTTTGTTTCGAAGGCCTTTTAAAACATTTACTCCAAGAAATTAAAGGAATAACCGTTGATGAATTTCCAAGAATAACCTACAGCGAAGCAATTCAAAAATACGGTAATGACAAACCTGATATCCGTTTTGAGATGCAGTTTGCCGAACTCAACGAACTAGCCAAAGGAAAAGGGTTTCAAGTTTTTGATCAAAAAGAATTAATCGTTGGAATTGCGGTTCCTGGAGCTGCAACCTTCACAAGGAAACAAATTGATGCATTAATTGATTGGGTTAAAAGACCTCAAATTGGAGCCAATGGTCTGATTTGGGTAAAATGTAACGAAGATGGTAATTACAAATCTTCCGTTGATAAATTTTACACCCAAAGCGACCTAGAAAACTGGGCAACAGCAACACATGCATCAGCCGGAGACCTTATGTTGGTTATGGCTGGAGACAATGATAGTACTCGTGCTCAACTTTCAGCACTTCGAATGGAGTTGGGCGAACAACTTGGACTTCGAGATCCAGATGTGTTTGCACCTCTTTGGGTGGTAGATTTTCCTCTCTTGGAATGGGATGAAGAAAGCAAACGTTTTCATGCCATGCATCACCCCTTTACAGCTCCCAAGTCAGAACAACTAGAACTGTTGGCAACAAATCCAAAAGCAGTAAACGCAAATGCCTATGATTTGGTTCTGAACGGTAATGAAATTGGTGGAGGTTCTATTCGGATACACGATTCAAAAACACAAGAAATTATGTTTGATCTTCTCGGCTTTACAAAAGAAGAAGCTCAAGCTCAGTTTGGATTTTTAATGGAAGCTTTCCAATATGGTGCTCCTCCTCATGGTGGAATTGCCCTTGGCTTAGATCGATTGGTTGCCCTTTTGGGTGGACAAGAAACCATCCGAGATTTCATTGCTTTTCCAAAAAACAATAGTGGACGTGATTTAATGATAAATGCGCCAGCTAAGATTGATACCACTCAATTGGAAGAACTTAATCTCAAACTTAAACCAAACGAATAATGTTATTACAGGGGAATTTGATACTAAAAAAATTCCTGATTTGGAGAATCAAACACATTCCGAATAAGCAATTCATTCATTTGATCAGCATTGTCGTCGGCATAACTTCGGGGTTGTTCGCTGCTATAATGAAAAACACTACCTATTTTTTTCAAGATTTGATTACCAATGTAAACATTGAATATAAATCGCTGTTTTATTTTATTTTCCCAATAATCGGTGTCATTATTACCCTTGGGATTATTCGCTATGGAATAAAAAAAACTGTAAATCATGGAATCCCGTCGGTTTTATATTCTTTATCGAAACGCAAGGGAATCATTCCTGCTTATCAAATGTTTTCCTCAATCTTAACTGCCCCAATTACTATTGGATTTGGGGGGTCAGCTGGATTAGAGGGCCCAACGGTATCGGGAGGAGCAAGCATTGCATCCAACTTATCTCGATTGCTACACCTCAATCAAGCTACTCGAAGTTTGATGATTGGTTGCGCCGCTGCCGGAGCAATGTCTGCAATTTTTAAAGCTCCGATTGCAGCAATAATATTTGCAATTGAAGTATTCAGTTTAGATTTAACCTTAACCTCTTTATTACCCTTACTATTCGCATCGGTATCAGCACTTCTAACCACCTATTTCTTTTTTGGATCAACACGGCTCTTACCCTTTGAACTAATTGACCTTTTCAATCTCAATCACATCGGATACTACATGATTTTTGGAGTAGTCGCTGGGCTTAGTGCAATTTATTTCACTCAAGTTTATTTATGGATTGAACAATTTTTTGAACTAAAACTCAAAGGTTTTCAGCGGGTATTGATTGGTGGACTTCTATTGAGTTTGCTCATTGTTGCTATTCCTCCTTTGTACGGCGAAGGCTTTACAACCATAAATAATTTGCTCAGAGAAGACTATAGTGCTGCTATAGGAACCTCTTTTTTAATCCAAGATTTTGATCAAACATGGATAGTTATTTTCTTGCTTATTGGACTTGTCGTTTTTAAAGTAATTGCAACAAGTCTTACTTTTGGCGCTGGTGGAAAAGGAGGTGTGTTTGCTCCTGCCTTATTTATGGGATCTGCACTTGGACACACTTTTGCAAAAGTCATCAATGCTCTTGGAATACCAAACATTCCTATTTCAGTGAGTAATTTCACACTTGTTGGAATGGCAGGAATGATTGCTGGTATTCTGCATGCACCACTTACTGCAATTTTCTTAATTGCGGAACTTACTGGAGGCTATGCCTTATTTTTGCCTCTAATGATATCGGCTTCACTAGCTTTTGCTATTTCTAAATATTTTTTGCCCACAACCGTTTACACCAAAGAATTAGTTCAAAAAGATGCTTTGCTGACCCATGACAAAGACGATACAGTGCTTTTACTCATGCAATTGGACAAATTAATTGAAAGAAACTTTTGTACACTTGCTCCATCAATGACTTTGGGAACCATGCTTAAAGAAGGTGTAGCCAAATCAAAAAGAAACCTATTCCCTGTACTAAACGAAGAAAAAGCACTGCTGGGAATTGTACTTCTCGACGACGTAAGAGAATTTATGTTCAATACCTCACTGCACGAAACACTTTTTGTTCGTTCCATTATGCAAAGTCCACCTAGTGTAATCCACTATGAAAAGGACAGCATAAAAATAATTATGCGTAAATTTCAAGACAGCAGTGCATGGAATTTACCCGTATTAAAGAATGGAACCTTCATGGGGTTTGTATCGAAATCTAAACTATTATCAGTTTACCGAAGAGAATTAATTAGAATTAGTGAATTGACTTAAACAATAAGTGTCTACAAAAACCCTTCATGAAATACGTACTTAAAATTTTATTTCTCACTTTCTTAATTGTTCTCTGCAGAGGGTATTATGTAAAAGAAACACTGGATTACAACCAAGGTGAAAAAATAATTGGAACAGGAGTTTTATTTGGAGCTTTTATCTATTTACCCCTATTCCTTTATCATCGGTGGAAAGACAAAAAAATATCAAACTACACTCTTACTAGAGAAAATTTAAGCAAAATGAATGTGAAAAAAGATAAAAAAAATTGAATTTTATTTTTTTAATAAATTTAATGTTTGATTTTCAAACAAATACGTAAATTTGTATATTCATTAATTATCGTTATCATTATCATGACAGGTACAGTAAAGTTTTTTAATCCATCAAAAGGTTATGGTTTCATAACCAATGATGAAACAGGTGAGGACATTTTTGTCCACGTAACGTCTCTTGACGGGGTAAATCTCAATGAGGGCGACAAAGTAGAATATGTTGAGGAAGAAGGTAGAAAAGGAAAAGTTGCAGGACAAATTCAAATTCTATAAAACATTTTATTTTGATTATTTAAAAGCACTCGGGTAGAGTGCTTTTTTTTATCTCTTTTTTTTAAAAAAATCTCCCAAAATTAGCGCAGAAGCTTCCGCCAAAATCCCTCCTTGAACTTGGGTTTTGGGGTGGGCTTGTATTCCTTTTGCGACAAAACCTCTTTTAGGGTCTGCTGCTCCATAAACAATTCTATCCAATTGACTCCAGTACAGTGCTCCCATGCACATTACGCAAGGTTCAAGGGTAACGTAGAGTGTGCATCCTTTCAAATACTTCCCATTTAAAAAATGAGCTGCAGCGGTTATGGCTTGCATTTCGGCATGTGCCGTAACATCTTTCAAACGCTCGGTAAGGTTACAAGCCTTGGCAATAATTCGCTGATCAATTACTACTAAAGCTCCAACGGGAACTTCATCCACCCCATAAGCTATTTCTGCTTGCTCAAGGGCTTTCTTCATAAAATACGCATCATCCAATTCCATCCTTAAAAGTAAGCATTTCACAATTCATAATACTGAATTTACTCCTACCTTTGTTCTGTGAAGCAAAAATCAATTTTAAGAAAAATCAATACTCCCGAAGCACTTCGGAAACTCAATGTTGAGGATTTAATTCGACTAGCACATGAGTTGCGTCAAGAAATTATTGATGTAGTCTCAACTAAAGAGGGGCACTTGGGAGCCAGCCTGGGTGTAGTTGAGCTTACTATTGCTCTTCATTACGTATTTGAAACTCCAATTGATCAGCTCATCTGGGATGTTGGTCATCAGGCCTATGGCCATAAAATCATAACGGGAAGAAGGAATCAATTTTCTTCAAACCGTCAGTTGGGTGGACTCAGTGGCTTTCCCAATCGAAAGGAAAGTGTTTATGATGCTTTTGGAACTGGGCACGCATCAACCTCAATATCAGCAGCTTTAGGAATGGCTCTGGCTAATCAACAAAACAATTCTCAAACTCATATTGCAGTAATTGGTGATGCATCTATCGCTGGAGGAATGGCATTAGAAGCACTCAACCACGCTGGAATTACAGAAGCAAATTTAATCATTGTTCTCAACGATAATGCTATTGGAATTGACCCAAGTGTAGGCGCGCTCAAATATTATTTTGAGAAAGTTAAAAAAGAGTTTTCTGATTCTAACAATGTTTTTCAAGCCCTCAATATTCCGTATAATGGGCCCATAGACGGTCACGACCTAAAAAGCTTAATTACTACTTTCCAAAAACTAAAAAAACAAAAAGGTCCCCGCCTCATACATGTAGTAACCACAAAAGGAAAAGGACTTGAACCCGCAGAATTGGATCAGGTAACCTATCATGCTCCGGGAAAATTCGATCGTAAAACGGGAATTCTAATTACAAAAACAGACCGTCCTACCTCAAAATATCAGGATGTTTTTGGAGAAACTTTAGTAGAATTAGCAAGTCAAAATGAATCCATTGTCGGGATAACTCCAGCAATGCCCACCGGAAGTTCAATGAAACTGATGATGGATGCTTTTCCAAAACGTGCTTATGATGTTGGAATTGCAGAACAACATGCAATAACCTTTGCTGCTGGTATGGCAACAAAAGGGAAACTCCCCTTTTGCGCCATTTATGCCACCTTTTTGCAAAGAGCTTATGATCAAGTTATTCATGATGTTGCCCTTCAAAATTTAAGAGTTGTATTTTGCTTGGATCGCGCTGGATTGGTAGGACAAGATGGCCCAACACATCACGGTGTTTTTGACATGGCAATGCTGAGAACAATACCCAACATACGCATACTAGCTCCGAGAAACGAAATTCAGCTCAGGCAAACACTTTACACCCTTCAATTGGGAATTAAGAATCCTGTTGCAATTCGATATCCACGAGGTTACGGTAAAATATCCGACTGGAAAGTTCCTTTTAAAGAAATTGAATTATATAGGGGAAGCTGCCTCAAAAAAGGAAAACAAATCGCGGTTATTTCTGTTGGAACAATGGCTGATAATGTAGGAGAAGCATTGTATATCATCAAAGAAAAATCTACTCCCGCTCACTACGATCTTGGAAGTATCAAACCATTGGACAAAAAGCTTTTACAAGTTATCTTTAAAAACTATACTACAATTATCACGGTAGAGGATGGAGTATTGGCTGGAGGTGCTGGAAGTGCAATATTAGAATGGGCAAACGAAAATGGAAAGCCCAATCCCATAAAAAGAATTGGAATTCCCGATCGATTTATTTCTCACGGAGCTACAGCTCTATTACAAAAAGAAATAGGGATGGATTCGGCAGGTATAGCAGCGTCAATATTAGCCCTTCATCAAAAGATTTCTTAGTTCGAAATTATTACTGAATTTCCCCTGTTTTCTGTTTGATAAAAGAGCAAAGGATAATGTTTTACGTCGTGTTCCTCTGATGAGTTTAGCAACTGACCTGTTGCAAGGCTGTATTGAAATTTTTCACAAGAACACTCTGCCAATACTCCTTTGATTTGAGTTTGAGAACAACTATTCGGGAGATGGTTGGGACAACTCGCTTCCCATGCAAAAAAATCATTTCCATTTAAATTAAAAACCAAAACTCCTTTGTTGCCCAGTTGGGGAATCAAAATCGAACCACCGGCATACCTTAGGTCATCGTATTCTGGTAAATTCAAATTGACTTGAAACTGAAAAGAAAATTCAGATAAAAAAGGATTTCGCTCCAAATTAGAGGTTGAACAAGACATCAAAAAAGTAAGAATCAAAAGACTTTTGAGAAACTTCTTTTTCAAAAATAGGCTTAAATCACTCAAATTCTTATATTTGTTTATAAACCCTTCCTTACGGCAGGGGTTTTTATTATTAATAAAACTAAGTAAAAATGAGTAAAACTTCATATTATACCGAAGAAGGTTTAAAAAAACTAAAAGAAGAGCTCAATCATTTAAAAGATATTGAACGTCCCAAAGCTTCTCAAGCCATAGCTGAAGCAAGAGACAAAGGAGATTTGAGTGAAAATGCCGAATATGATGCTGCTAAAGAAGCTCAGGGAATGCTCGAGATGCAAATTGCAAAAATGGAAGAGAATTATGTAAACGCTAGGCTCATTGATGAATCTCAATTAGACGTATCCAAAGTTTTAGTTTTATCCACTGTCGAATTGGTCAACAAAAGCAATGGAATGAAAATGATCTACACCTTGGTTGCCCAAAGTGAAGCTGATTTAAAAACTGGAAAAATCTCGGTAAACTCCCCAATTGGAAAAGGATTACTAGGCAAAAAAGTAGGAGAAATGGCTGAGATAGCGGTGCCAAATGGAACCGTCCAACTCAAAATTACCAAAATCAGTAGATCTTAATGGCCAGTATTTTTTCAAAAATTATTGATGGAGAAATTCCCTGCTACAAAGTCGCTGAAGATCAAAACCACATCGCCTTTTTAGATATTAATCCAAATGCTAAAGGGCACACTTTGTGTGTTCCAAAAAAAGAGGTCAATAAGCTTTTTGATCTTGGCCCTCAAGCCTATTCTGAATTGATGGAGTTTTCGAGAACCGTTGCCCTTGGACTTCGTAAAGCAGTTCCCTGCCAGCGCATCGGAATGATGGTAATTGGACTAGAGGTTCCGCATGTTCACGTGCATCTAATTCCCTTGAACACCATTAGTGATGCTACCTTCACCAAAAAAGAACAGGTGGATAAAAGTCAAATTTTTGAACTTGCAAAACATATTGCAACCAAAATCGGATAAGCTAAGTTGATTTTTTTAAAGTAATTTGAAAACTGGTTCCCTTTTCCAATTTAGTTTTTAAAACTTCAATGCTTCCCTTGTGATAATCTACAATAATTCTTCGAACTAAAGATAAGCCAAGCCCCCAACCTCTTTGCTTTGTGGTAAAGCCCGGACTAAAAATACGTTTTATGTTTTTAGACGAAATTCCACTGCCACTGTCCGAAACGCGAATCAATACTTTTTTTTCGAATTCCAGTAACTCAAGAGTTAATTTTCCTTGGCCCTTCATCGCATCGATTCCGTTTTTAATCAGGTTTTCAAGGGTCCAACCGTACAAAGGAAGGTTCATAGGAATCAAGATTTCTTTTTGGGGAAGTTTCCAATTCCATTCGATCAATTGCGAACTTCTTTTCTTCAAATACAGCAATGCCTCTTCGGTAGCTTTTACAAGGTCGTTTTCTTGCAATTCAGGTAAAGAACCAACCTTAGAAAAACGCTCCGTTATGACCGACAAACGCTCAACATCTTTCTCCATTTCCTCAACGGAAGCTGGTGCAATGTTTTGTTCTTTAAGTAAAGTAATCCATCCCATCAGAGAACTCAAGGGTGTTCCTATTTGATGCGCTGTTTCTTTTGCCATTCCAGCCCATAGTCGATTTTGCTCTGATGCTCTTGAAGTTTTAAAAAAGAAAAAAAGTACCCCTCCAAACAAAGCGATAATTAACAAAAGTGCTAAGGGGTAATATTGTAATTTTTTTAAAAGTCTAGAATCACCATAATAAAGGGTCTGATTTACAATGTCTTTGTATTTAATGGGAATTGGATCATTCTCCTGTTTTAATTGATTTAATAAGGCATATAATTTTAAAGAATCAGAGTTTTGATTCCAATCCCAGCTGATGTTTTTAAAGTCTTTGATGTAGCCCAAAGCATTTACACTGATCATGGGAGTTTTTCTAGTTTTTTGAATGACTTCAAAAGTCAAAACTCCATAATCGCGGCTCAAATCTGAGTTTTTGATTAACTCTTGCTGCGCTGTAGCCCAAAGTTCCATTTTAATTCGTTCTTCTTTTTTTAAAATTTGAAAAAGAATGTTCGTATTCCACAAAATCAAAGCAACAATCCCAAAAATGCAAATTAACATCCAAGGTTTAATCTTTGTTTGAGAAAAAAACGTCAACATAAAATAGAATTCTAAAAGACTAAGATAAGATAAAAAGGAAAAAGGCATTGTGTATGCGTAGCTCTCTAAATTTTTATACTTTTATGCTTTGTTAAATTTTAAAAAATTATGGAAGTAGAAGGGAAAATAAAATGGTTAGATGAAACTAAAACCTACGGGAGTAATGGTTTCAGAAAACGCGAGGTAGTAATTACCACCGAAGAACAATATCCACAACATATTTTAGTGGAATTTGTTCAAGACAAATGTGATTTATTAAACTCTTTTAACATAGGTCAAGCCGTAAAAATCGGAATCAATCTTAGAGGAAGAGAATGGGTAAATCCCCAAGGGGAAACCAAGTATTTTAATTCTGTTCAAGGATGGAGAATAGAGGGACAAGCAGCAGCAGCAGCCTCAGAAATGCCTCCTATGCCTCCTGCATCCTCTTTCGAAGTTTCAAACGAAAACGACAAAGAAGTAGAGGACGATCTTCCGTTCTAAACAACTTTCGTTTGTCATAAAAATTCTTTAACATTGAAGACTAGGTAGCTGCTAGCCAAGTTTTAGTAAAAAAAGATTCGTTGCCTATTGCCCAAAAAAAAAAAATTGGTACATTTGCAGCCCTTTAATACGGGAAAATAAAGTATAAAAAACATATATTGTGGATACACTAAGTTACAAAACCATCTCTGCTAATAGCAATACCGTCGACAAACAATGGGTTTTAGTAGATGTTGCAGGAATGCCTTTAGGAAGAATGGCTTCAGAAGTTGCCAAAATTATTAGAGGTAAAAATAAATCCAATTTCACTCCTCATGTTGACTGTGGAGATAACGTGATTGTTATCAATTCTGATAAAATTGAATTATCGGGAGATAAGTGGAGACAAAAAGAATACATTCGTCACACAGGTTATCCAGGTGGTCAACGTAAATTGACTGCAGAACAGTTGTACAAAAAAAGTTCTACACGTTTGGTAGAAAATGCTGTACGTGGAATGTTGCCCAAAAACAAATTGGGAGCTGTTTTGTTCAAAAACCTTAAAGTATTTAGTGGTGCGCAGCACACGCACGAAGGACTAAATCCTACTACAATTAAATTAAGTAAACTCAAATAATGGAGGTAATACACACAATCGGACGTCGTAAGACTTCAGTAGCTCGAATATTCATTTCAGAAGGAAAAGGAGCAATTTCCGTTAATAAAAAAGACTACGCAGAATATTTTCCAACATCGACATTGCAATACAAAGTTGTTCAACCTTTTGCACTTACAGGTACAGAAGGTGCATATGATGTTAAAGTAACTGTTGTAGGTGGAGGAACAAACGGGCAGGCAGAAGCCGTTCGTCTTGCTATTTCACGTGCTTTATGCCAAATCAATGAAGAAAATCGTGAATCACTTAAGCCTGAAGGGCTGTTGACACGTGATCCTCGTATGGTTGAGCGCAAGAAATTCGGTCAAAAGAAAGCTCGTAAGAAATTCCAGTTCTCTAAACGTTAATATTTTTTGCCCTTTTAACTAAAAGGGTTCGTTCATATTTTAATCAATCCCGTTGCCCACTCGTGAAAGCGAGAATTAGTTTAGCATCTAAATGGTAGAGGTCTTTCCAAAAAAAGCCACTTTACTGTTGCTAACTACGGAACGTAAACTAACAACAATGGCAAACATCGACGTAAAAGACCTGTTAAATGCAGGCGTACATTTCGGTCACTTAACCCGAAAATGG